>FUFK010043105.1_pt1 | contig 58548 bp, 90 predicted proteins | sample 1021851 | NCBI WGS metagenome assembly FUFK01 (sample SAMEA51879418, study PRJEB19060) | metagenome
ACGCGATTGCCTATCGATATCGATTGGCATGCTTGGGTGCTGTTCCTTCATAAGATCGTTATCCATTGCCTCAACTTTATCACTATGTTGTTTTGCATAGTATTCGTTTCGTTGCTGCGCAATCTCTTCCGGTACCCTAGCCAGCACTAGGCCGCCTACACCGATCATCCCCTTGTACTTGCCATCTTCGACAACTGGAAATTCAGAATCTGGATATTCATCAGCTCTCACTAATTCGTATCCTGATCTTATTCTTCCTTGGATATTTTTCGTATCCTGGAATCCTAAAGATTCTGCTCTTAGCCATCTATGTCTAAAACCTGTTGGCGCAGGGGGTGCATCTAATGATGACGGGGGAGTCCAAACTTTTTTCTTAGCAGAGACTTTCTCTCTAGTTTGACTCGCACGGGATGCTCTTTTATTTTCTTCGCTCATATGCTTACGCCTCCTTCGTGATTTTTAATTGTTTCGCATATTCTTCAAGTGGCACACCTAATTTTTTAGCGATTGCTACCTGTGATGGTGTGAGCCTCACAGTTTGGCGACCTGATCTTGTACTTCGCTTCGCTGAAGCTACTGTCTGTACTGGCTTGGTCGTTTTTTCAGCCGTATCGCTATTATTAGCAAATTTATGCGGGAATTCAAGTCTTATTCTCTTGTCTATTTCAGCATAATATTCGTCACTTGATGGATCATAACCTTCAGTCTCAGTTAACGTTTTATGTAAGTCAAACGCTGTATAAGTCATAGCTGTATCCTTACCGAACCATGTATTTCTCTCACTCCATGCTTCAGCTTTAGGATCAGGTGTACCTTTAGCCGCTGTTTGTCTAGTTAAATTAACATCTGGTTTACTTTCCGTTTTATTTTTTTCNAACTCCGCTTGAGCAAGTTTAGTTTCCTCAAGTTTAGCTCTTTTATATCCAAATTCAGATATAGACGCTAAAGCTTCTGATTCAGCTTTAAGATCATTTGCTTCTCTTGCTGCTGCTAGTTTAGCTTGTGCTGCGGCTACGCCTGAATTAATACTCTCTTCAGTTACAGCTACAAAGTCAGGTTGTAATTTAGAAAGTTTTGCATCAGCATCTTTTTTATCTTTTAAGATACGTTGAGCATAATTAACAGCTTCGTCTTTTTGACGTTCTGCTTCTCTCCATTTTTTAGTTAACTTTGCAATTCTTCTCTGTACACTTTCAGAGTAGTCTTTCAATTCTGTATCGTCTTTCTGTTCTAATTTAGTTTCTCTTTCATTTTCAAATGTTTTATCCTCTGGAACTTTTTCATCTTCCACCGGTCTAACACTTGGTTCTTCTTTAACAGTCTCCTTTTCTACAATTTCAGTTTCATCCTTTACTTCTGGAATATCTACATCCATTGCAGGACCTGAAGTATCTAGGTCAACTGTTTTTTTCACTTCTTCAGTGTCTGGCATAGTTTTCTCCTTCTATGTTAATATTGATGAAGTATGTCTTCGGGTTTTTCGATGGTTGCTAATACTTCATCGTCGTTTAGCAATCTTACTTCCCCACCATCGATTTGTATTCGGCTACCTGCATATCTTGCAAAGATAACCCAATCTCCTTTTTTGCACCATGGTCCTTCAGGGAATTTTTCCTTATCATAACAATGTGGACCTTGTGCTAAAACAAGACCACAAGTAGAAGCTACTTGTTGTCTCTCTAAAGTTTCTTGTCCTAAATATAAACCGCCTTTGGTTCTTTCAGGCATTTTAAATGGAAGGACTAACATCCTCCACCCAGTTGGTTTTGGTAATTTATCTGATTCTTTTTTCTTTAAACGTTCATAGCCATCTACTTCTTTTTGATGTGCTTCTTCGTTTTGTTTCTCGTATTTGTCCAACAACGCAGACTTAGTCTTTGGTGTTGAGTTTGATGACTGTTCCTTTTGCATCTGTTTGCTCCTTCTTATTTAGCAGGTTAGAGATATCCTGTGATATTTTTAAATAGGCATGTGCCTGTCCCATCATATATTTGTATTTCTCCATATTGTCAATAGTACCAGCGATCATCGCATCGCCAATCTGTTGATAGGATTCTTTAAGATCTTTTTGCAATTTTGTTATTATTGTTAGTTCATCCATTTTTTCTACCCTTTCTAATAGACTCTTTTCCTTTTTTAAATATAGCAGCGACTTTTGATTTACCCATAACTTTGGCACGCTGTTCACCAACAGTTAAAATTTGGATTTTCCTTGCAAACGGTTTAGATATCTTTTTAACTTTTGCAACAGTCTTACGAGCGTCAGTAGGAGTCGCAAACTTAATACCAACAGTATCTTTAGGATTCTCATCCGTATAAAGCCTCCTGCCTGAGCCTTTTGGTTTTTTACCTGTTCCTGTTTTTGGATCCGCCACGTTTCATTTCCTTTATATGTTTTTTAATTACCTGCGATTGTTTTTTATGTAACTTAGAAGCTTTATTTAAAGCCTTAGCTACTTTATTTAGTTTTTTAACCATTTAACACTTCCATCTTCTTCTAGCCTGACGTAGTCTAGAATTAGGATCTCTCGCAGCTTTAGGAAATTTTTTCATTTGACCGGCGCTACGCGCGCAGAAGGACTTACGTCTCTTCGCAGCTTTTGATCCAGGTTTTACTTTACCCGTCACAGCTGTTTTTAATTTAGAGCCGGGATTTAATCTTCTATAGGCTTTGACACCGGCTCGTGTCATTCCTGCTCCAGATTTTGTAGATCTAAAGTTCTTTTTATTTCTCGCGGGCATAGTGCCCTTGTTATATAATTCTCTTGGCATTTGTGCTCTAGATATCATAACTCATCCTTGTCATATCTATTATTCCACCCATAGCTGCCTTTTTTCTTTTTGGTGCAAACGTTGCAGCTCTACTCGGTGTCGGACCAGTATTTGCTTTCGCTTGTTTTCTTCTTACGGCACCCGCACGTTGCCCTTTGCTCATCGCTCTTGCTTTTGCAATAGGCACGCATTTTGGATAATTTTTTCTTTTTTCTCCACCACTTCGCCCACACTTCGGGTATGAGCCATCTTTTCGCTTGTTCGCAATATCGACCCAATTTTCCTTGACCCATTCTCTTAAACCTTTTTTAGCCATAAATCATTTTTGTCATGTCTTCTACACCAGAAACCATAAGTCCACCATCTTGAGCTTTCTTACGTTTCTTTTTACCACCTGGTGTAACTTTACCTGAACAAACTGCAGAAGCGTACATATTAGCATACGCTGATGGGTACACTTTAAATTTTCGCTTTGCTGCGGCTTTACCTCTAGGACATAGTTTTGCCATTAGATCAACCCCTTATAATATTTTCTCAACGATGGATTAGAAACTGAAACACCCCCAAGATCTCCAGAAATATAACTGCCGTTATAATTCGTTTGAGCCTGTCTGATCATTGAATCTGAACCTTTAGAAAAATATTTTCTACCAATCAAAGCATCTTTAATTACAGAAGATTGAACTGGTTTCTTTTTCTTCTTCTTACCGGTCATTTTTTCAATAAGTTTTTTAATGTTTCGTTTTCTCATTATCTATTGATTTTACCTTTTTTCTTCATTTTGCTACCGAATTTACCGTATGATTCATCTCTAGAAGCTTTTAACTGTTTTGCAGTTCTCTTCTTTTTGATTCTCATAGCGATAGACTCGTCTTTTCTATCTTTGTAGCCTTGTTTTTTCTTACCAACTTTTTTCACGGCTCCTCCTTTTTTAAACATTTTTCCGCCTCTCATTCCCATATCTGGTGAATAAAAGCCAGAAGCTTCATCTTTTCTTTGTTTGCCGGAAATCATTTTTCCGCCACCCATTTTCATTGCACGTCCTCCGACTTTAAATCTGAATCGTGCAGGTCTTACTCCGTTTTGTCTCATTATTTTTTACCTCCATTCCGGAAAATTTGTGTTCCCTTTATACCATATATGCTCGCCACGACAAGGATCCACAAATTTGTAAACCATGACGGCAGCTGTGAGAACATCTCGAAGAACAATTTTACTTTGTCCATAGCGGACGGATCATCCGAGATGACTGCCCAGGCCAGCACCAACACGGGCAAACTTAAAATTATGAGAACGGCTTCGTCTTTCCAGTCTGATTGACGGGCTTCTAACAATTTTCCCTGGTAAGCTTCATCACCCCGAGCCATACGCTCGGCATGCATAAGCTGTGCATCTGACATTGCCATCTTTGTCTTCTGCTTGTTAGCATAAATTTTACTTCCAGCAGAGACGGCTAATTTTATTGCCGATAACCACATATTAATACCAAGTAGCTTTTTTACTCTTTGACTTCAGCATTCTTTTAGTTCCTCTAACTTCAACTTCATCACCTGTTGGTATAACATTTGGTTGCATACCATTAGCTAAAGTTTTAGTTCTAGGATCTCTCTCCAAGTTTTGACCTGGAGTTTCAATATCGATACCTCCATTAGAGAAGCCATCTTTATTGATGTCCAATGCTTTGTTTGCATTTACTTTTTCAGCCATTTGTCCTCCTATTTTTTTCTTAACTTGCCTAATGTTATAGCAAAACGTGCTCTTTGTCCAAGCTTTCCAGGTTTTTTAGCTGCTGCTTTTAATTTTGACACTGGAATTTTTTCGCCTTTCTTAACATTCAAAGATTTTCTTAACGAACCAGGTTTTTTAATAGCCTTTTGAATAAATTTTTTATCTTTTTTTGCCATTTTTCTTCATCCCCGGTTTTTTGATAACACCTCTAGCTATTAAGATGTCTTTTTTTGTTATTTTTCCATCACCTGACATGTCAGGGAAAGATTTTTTCTTTTTTTTCATCATTTTTTTCTTTTTCATCATCGATTTTCTCCTTCATATTTTTCTATTTCAACACTTGGCATCATTTTATCTACATTTGGAATAGATTTGCTCAAGATTGTCTTTTCAATTGATGTATCAGACCTTAGTTTTGCTAGTTGTGCATTTTGATCCAACTTATCTTGCTTGTCTTGTTGGTTCATCATAGCTTTCATACGATCAAGATCAATTTTTTCTTGTCCCTCTCGTTTTTTACGCTCGTTATCCATAGCTCTAAGGTCTAATTCTCTTGCTCTTAACTTAGCAATCGGGTCATTGTCAAATTGTGACGTGATAGATTTTTCTTCTTTCAAGAATTCACCCATCATTTCAGCAATCAACACAGCTTTTCTAGCTTCAATTCGTTGTTGAAGCTCTTGTCCTTGCATTTGTGTTTGAGGATTTTGCATTAACATTTGTAATTGTGGCAACTCCTCTCTGAATTCTAATTCGATTTGCTCTTGAGCCATCAAACTTATATGTTCAAAAATATTTTTTTCCATTGCAGCCATTACCATTGGATTATTTCTAGCAATATTTGTTGCCATAAAATTTAAGTGTGATGTGATGTGTGCTCTATGATCTTGTCCTGGAAAAGCTTGAAAAGGTTTTCCGCCTAACGCCATGATATTTTCTAAACTTGGATCAAGTGGTGTAGGTTGTTGTGGTTTTGTTAATAACAAATCAATATTTTTTACACCTAAAGCTTCGTACATATTTCTGTAAGCTTGATACAGATTATGCATTTGTGGGTTAGATGTTGCCAGTTGCAACTCTGTTTGCGCGAGGGATATACGCTGAGTTTGTGAAAAGATGTTAGGGTCCGCAACTGGCAGTATATCTACACGATCATCAAAGTCTTGTTGTTTGACCATTCTCTGACCCCCAACTACATCATACGGATATTCCGGTGGTAGATATAATTTGAAAACACGCGCTAGTAATTTAAATTCTTGTTTAAGCGCTGCATAAATTCTTTTGTGTATTGCTGACATAACTCTTGATCCTCTTTCAAGAAGAGCAACAGTTGTCCCAACAGCTGCTTGTTGATTACCATCACCGACTTGCATATCTGCGATTGATGCAAATCTTTGACCAGCTGACACTACTACACCCATTAACTGTAAAAGAGTTTGTGATGGTTCTTTAAATGGTAGCATCATGAACGAATCTTTTAAGTTACCACCAGGAGCATCTACATCTCTGAACTCACCAGGTTGTATAGATTGCGCGTCATCTCTAATTCTNATGCCACGCATTTTAAATCCTGCGGGTAGGTTGGAGAGCGTACCCGCATCCAATAATTGACGAAGAGCTGCAGTTGCAGTTCTAGACAGACCACCAATCATATGGATGAGACCGAAGCCATAGAATCCTAAACCCGGTAAAAATTTAAAATGGGTAAAATAAGGAATCTTAGTTTTNTTCGGATCTCCAATTTCATAATTTCTTCTAATNGATAAAACTTTTCTTGTAGCTTCTTCAACAGTTACAATGTATGGAATTTTTATTCCAGATGGTTCACCTGTTTGTTGATCTTGATCTTCAAAACCTTCTAGATCTAAATTAACGTGACATTCTAAAATAGTATAGATGTCATCATCTTTTGATTTTCTTTGACCTTCTAGTTCTCTTTCTTTTTTCTCAACTTCGTTTTCTTGATAACCAGGTGTACCAAGTTCTATGTCCAAATAGAAACCTGCAACTTGTTGTTTTCTTAATTCGTTTTTAGAAATTTTAATCCGGTGTATGACTGCCTCCGCATCATCTAATGAGGTAGCTGAATAGGGGACAATCAAATCATCCGCCGGAACAAACTTCGATACAGCTTTACCAGAAAGTTCATCGTAATAAACTTTCTTAAATGTTGAACCTGCTAGTGGCAAGTAAAACAACATTGAATCGAAGTCGGGCTCATAATCTTTCATTTGATCCATGAGCTCATAATTCATATAATCTTTTACACGTTCAGACTGAGCTTGTTTCTCAGGTGTTGGAGCACCTACGACTTGTGTTCTAACTGGTCCGTCTGCTGGTAATAATTCTTTGTAAGCTAAAGCTTGAAACTGTGTAACAGCTTCTGCTAATACAGGGTGCGTGGCGCCTGATGCACCTTGAAATGGTTCTGTTCGCATGTCATATTTAAATCCTAATAAATCTAAACCTTGCGTATAAGTTTTTTCCCAATCTTTTCTGGACATGTTATAGTCCATATACTTTTGTGTTAAGTCACTTCCTAATTCGTCTAGGACATGATCTTCTAAAAATTCTGCTAAGTTTGCATAATGTTCATCACCACCTTCTGGTGATGCAGCGTTAGGATCAAAATCAACTGTAACTGATCCATCGTCTTCTTCTTGTACTTCAACTGGACCTTTGGCTGTTTCCTCAACTTCAGCAGCTGTCTCTACTACTTCGCTGATTTCTTCTTCACTAGGAATTTCAAGTTTTGATCTTGGCTCTTGCGTTAGAGCTTTGTCTATTTTGTCTGCCATTTATTTTCTCCAATTTAACTGTTTTAACAGTATTATAGTTAATATTCAACCCCTGTGGATCGGGTCCTGATTCAGGCGGCAGGAGCCATTTCTTAGGGTAGCTTGATGTTTTTGATTTGATCATTGTATTTCCCGAATGTTGATTGATTATCTATTACATCATAAGTGCCTTCATCTAAAGGTATTGCTAGTGTCTTAGCTTTTTCTGCTGCAGCATACTCAGGGTCGTTTCTCATCTTCCACATGTTAATGGCCGTTTGTGGATCTCCCATCTCCATAGCAGCAAAATAATCAATAGGAGATAATTCTATATTTTGTTCATCAGCTAAAGTTTTGGCTTGAAAAACAGCGCCTGTTCCTATTGCATACCCTAGTGGTTTAAATACTTTTCCAACTACTTTTGCACCTTTACCTAAAGTTTTTAATATACTTTTTTCGTTTAATTCTATATCGGCTTTTATTTTTTTCTTAAGTGCAGTCATTTCCTCACTTGATAAATCTGCTAAATTTTTTCCTTTGACTTTAGAATCTACTCCCCCAACTTTCTCAACACGAAGTTTATCATCTATAGGAAGACCATACTCGTTTGTTACAGGATATGCTTTGTTAAAACCAATTAATTGTTTGTATTCTACCGGTAATTCTTTAACTGCTTTTTTAACAATCTGTTCTGCATTATTATTTAATTCATCAACACGTTTTAAATATTTTAAACTATCTGATTCATTTTTATTAGCAGCAGCTTCGTAAGCTAGTTTAGTGTTTTCTCTTATTGCATCTGCAATGTCATTTAATTTTGTGTTGTAAGGTGCAAGTTTAGAATTCATTTCTTTAGTAACTATTGCAATATCATTTGTGGTTAAAGGTATTTCGCCTCCTATGTTCATAATGTGATGAAATGGAAACTTATCAGACCCTTTTAAATATTTTGCTTTACCAGTTGTTATAGATAATCTATCTCCTCTTTTTAATTTTGTTTTTTGTTCTTTTGCCTTTGCTTCTTCGGCTGTAAGTTTTCTATCTTCAGGATAAGATTCTGCAGCTGCTTTAGCTCTTACATCAAAAGTAACTTTACCACCTGGTCTTAATTCATTTAGTTGTAAAATCTCTTTTTTTGTTCTTCCTAATTTTTTCATTAAATCTTTAAATAGTTTAGAATCAGTNCCAGCACTCATTGCTTTATTAAATTCAGCTATGTATTGTGCAGGGATAACTCCTGTACCAGCTCTATACTTTCCAGCTTTTTTTGCAGCTCTCAGTTGAGATTCAGTAACTTTAGCTTTAAAATTTTTAAAATTTTTTGTTTCAAAAATTTCATCAACTAATTTTTTAAAGTTTGCATCTTTGGCAGCTTTAGCTGCATTGAATCTTTTTGCGTAGGCAGCTTTCTTTTCTGCTTCAGTTAATTTTACATAACCTCTATCTTTAAACCCTACACGTCCTCCATCCGCTTCGTTTATTCTTTTTATAATTTCTTCTTGACTAAGTTCTATCGCTTTGCCCTCATTATCAAAATCAAAAGCAGGTACAGTTTTGCCCGCGTTATTAGAAATAAAATTATCGTAATATTCTTTTCTCTCTAAAGCAAATTTTCTTGCATTCTCTCCAGAGATTAAACCATCTGAAATATATTCTTGTGTAAGTTTTTCTAAATCAGGAACTATAAATTCAGGTGAGATAGTATTACTTCTTACAGCTAATACAGCTGTGTCTATCTTTTTAAATAAATCTTTTAATTGTTTTGGTTTGTTTGGTGGAGGAGTTCCGTCACCTAACATCATTCTATTGTCAGCTTCAGCTTCAGCTTTTAATCTAAATTTTTGGGCAGTTGTGGGTGATTCGATGTACGAAGTTATCGCCTTCCCATAATCAGCGATCTTCATGTTAAACTCCTAGGATAGCTGGTAATCCTCCAGAAGCTACGTCAGCTCTAGCTTGACCGTATTCTAATCTTAGAAATTCATCTATTTCCATGATTGGCATTCCAGGTCTTTGCTCGTTCATGTCGTATTTATACTGCTCGTACATTTCGATTTCGTCAGGTGAATAATCTCCTGGTTTATAAGATGCTTGCATTGATACGTTGTCCCTGTTTGTTGGACCAGACATACTAAACATTTCATTCATATAAAAATCTTTTAATTCGTCGATCGATCTAGGTTTACGATTTTTCTTTTTAATAAACTCTTTGACAACTTCTTCTATTCTGATGTCCATGTTCTTTTTGTTTGATGCAAGTTGTATTGATTCAATACCCTCTTTTTCCATAGATTTATTTCCTTTTAAAATTTTTTCGAAATCGCCGATCGGATCCATATCGATTTCTTTGATTTTTATATTATTCCTTTTTATGTAGTCCGTCAAGGTTTCTCCAGCCTCAACTCCTACACCAGAGTTATAAGAATCNATTACCTGTTCGTANGTTTCAAATTCCATTAATAATACACCTTTTCTCNTTTCGGTAGTAGTTCATCCTTATAATCTTCAGGGTGTTCTACTAAACCACCTTGTCTAAATCTCATAACAGCTTGGGTCATACTATCGACCAAGTCATCATGATCGCCATATGGGAAGGCAGCACATTCTTCAATTACTTCTTGTGCAAACTCCATTTCTTTGGGCGCCCATATTCGGCCACTCTCAAACAGAGGTGATACCGAGTTAACCCTAGTGTGCTTATCGTTGCCTTTACTAGGTGTGAAATTTATAACAGGAATACCCATCTTACGCAACTCATAAGTTAAAGGTAATCCTGATGCTTTACTCTCGATTATAACAGTTTCCGGATTCCAGTAGCCGTATTGTTCTAACGCGATCCTACGCAACTCTGGAAATTCTACTCGTTCTTTAAATGCATCTAGCAAAATTAAATTAGGTGGTTCATCTTCAGAGGGTCTGAAAACTCCCCATGTCGTTATCGCACTGTAGTCTGCAGAGGTTTTTTTCATAAACGCTGTATCGTAAGATTGTATAACGTGCTCTAGGACTGGCATCTCTTCATCTTCCCAATCTCTCCACCACTCTCTTTTAATCAAAGCTCCTTCCTCTGAAGTTGGCTTTTGCATATACTGAGCATTCCATTTTGACATTGGAATAGATGCTTTTACACCTTCTAAATCTTTTATGTTCCAATACTCTGGCCAAACAGGTTTACCTGACGGCATGATAGCAGGAAACTCAATCAACTCCCACTGATCAGCTTTAACTTCTTTTTGTGCAGAAATTAATTTACCTGTTAAATCTTTTTCATTCCATCTTGTCATGATTAATAAGATTGATCCACCAGGTTGTAAACGTTGCCTAGGACCTGACGTGTACCATTCAAATGTTCTATCTAGTGCTTGGGAATTCATAGCGTCTTGTTCAGTGTGGGGATCGTCAATTATTAAAAGGTCTGCACCTCTTCCTGTAATTGCCGAACCCACACCTGCCGCATAGTACTCACCTCCTTGGGCGGTTTCCCACTTGCCGGCAGCTTGTGAATCTTCCTTGAGTCTTGTTTTAAACACTTCTTGATACTCAGGAGAATCAATCAGAGCTTTGGCTTTACGACCAAACCGCACGGATAATTCGGTCGTGTTTGTGGATTGGATAATTTTTAGTTTAGGATTCTTTCCTACCATCCACGCAGGAAGCAGGTAAGAACCAAATTCAGATTTAGTATGCCTTGGCGGCATATTGATAATGAGTCTCTTAATTTTTCCTTCAGCTAATTTATTAAATTTATTTGCAATCTCTTTGTGGTGTTTACCTTCGATAAAATCAGGCCATACGTGTTTAACAAAAGTTAAAAAATCAGATCGAATCTTAGACTCCTTTGTTTTTTGATCATGTTTATTCATAAGCAGAGAAAACTCTCTTCTCACATCCGCAGGTAGCTTATCAAAATTTTTTAATATTTTTTCTTTATCTAGGTTCATAGGAGTCCCATAAAGTATTTATAACATATTTATCTACAAAACACAGCATAAAGTGTTAGGTCTGGGACCCCTTTTTGTAAAATAAAAAAAGCTTTTTTAAAAAATTTCAAAAATGGTGATGGTGCTGGTACCTCTATCCCCGCGCACAACTTGTAGTTGTGGCGCCGGCCCACGCGTTGAGTTAGCCTCGCCACAACCTGTGGTTGTTAATCTAACAAAGTCATATAAGCTTTTGGATTAAGACGACTAAACTTATCCAAAGCCTTCTGCATCTCCGGCCACTCTTCAAGTGCTTCATGGACAAAGACGCTGTCATGTATGTCAGCTTCTTCCTTTGTTAGAAATTCACGTTGCCCTGTGAATCTGTTTCTTCTTTCTTCTGTTTTCATATCCCATATCATATAGGATAAATCTATCATTGTCAACCCCTTATTTTTTAACTCTTAACATGGCATCAATGAACCTTTGGTTCTCTGCCATCTTCCTGTCAATCTCTCTTAATTTCATTTCAGAGAATATAAACAATCCAAATCCTCCAACAATTAATCCTACTCCAATATACATTATTAAATTATAGTCCATTAGTTCCTTTCTTTCTTCCAACTTATCATTGGATTAATGCAAGTAGTATATCTCTCTAGAACAGTGTCCCAGAAACACATATACTTATTGCCGTTTTTTTCCCAGACTCGACAACCCTCTTTGTTTAAATTGCCAACCCTGAATATTGTTTTATTATATTTTATTGCATGCCACGATACAATAAANTCTGTGTTGTCTTCTATCATTTTAATTATATCTTTCATAATAAGGGTATCCTATACTAAATAGGATACCCTGTCAAGTCTTATTATGCTTCTATTTGTTTTATATTAGAAGTGTCAATAACCCAAGCTATCCCAATCTTTTTAGTTGTTTGGTCTAGTTGTTTTATTAACTCTTCAGGTGTTCCGCTTTCCATAACTTGATCTATGGCCTTTGTCTTCAAGTCCTCAAGTTGTTTCAGCTTCAGGCCTTCTGGTCTTCTTCTTATTTCACGATCAACCAGATCACGCGCCCAATCTCTCATTTGCTCTTCGCAATCGGACAGCGATAAACTTTCTTCACGATCAAAACGATAAGAATTAAAATTATTTTTTTTATTCTCATCTTGATCCGCTTTCTTTTTAAAGAAAGTACGAGCTTTATCTCGTACCGCCTGTAATTGAGCTTCAGCTTTCTTAAATTCATTTAAGATTTTATCTGCGCCCATTTTCTTTGCGAGCTTGCCTACTATTTTTTCAGTAGCTTCCGCCCTGTATTGTTTTACCAACAATTCCTGCTCTTCAATTAAAGGATTAAAATTTCTTTTAACCTTTTGTTTGAAGTGGTCTAGTTGATATTTAGTCATTGTTTTACTCATAGTATTTCTTCCTTTCTGTATCCCAGACTATCCTATATAAAATAATTTGTCAAATCTTTTTTTTACCTGCAGTTTAGAATGATTCTAATTAACAACTGGGTGCGACAATTATGTCCTTGTTTATCCTAAATAATCCTATATAGTGAAGAGATGACATACTTAATTATAAAAACGATAAAATGGGAGAACCTTCCAAACAGTTATAGAATTGTTGATGATACAACAGATATCAACAAAGCTAATGATATGTTGCAGGGTTATAACCTAATCGAGAAAGATAAAAATACAACTTACTCGATAGTAAAATTTGAACAACCTCTGGTTTTAAAAGAGGCTGTTTAAAAATTTCTGCAGGGGGCTACTTGTTTAGATGCCCCCTGCTGATCCCGGGTCACACAACCTTTGCTAGCGAAAAGGGTCTTTATGGAGTGTGACCTGGGATCAGTCCACAAACTCGTTGGAGACGAAACCAGCGGGGCTGGTCAAGTGCTGCCGCCTCGGGCCCGTACGGCCTCACCAGGCGGCAAGCGTCAAGCGTCAAGCTTGACAGGTTTTAAAGTATAGGATACAATGGGATTATGAAAGTATTAGAAGCAAAAAAAATTACAGAAGGATTTACTCGTACCAGCAAAATGCCGGGCCTGAGTTACAGCCTGCCAGCCTGGGAGTGCAAAACAGGTTCAAAGCTCCGGAAGGTTAAGGGCTCAGTCTGCGCCAGCTGTTACGCTCTGAAGGGTAACTACACAAGATATCCAGCAATTAAAGCTGCACAGTATAGAAGGCTTAAAGCAATGAAACATCCGGCCTGGGTCGATGCGATGATCACCGTTGTTAAAAGACAGAAATATTTCAGATGGCATGATGCAGGAGATGTACAAGATCTGGATCATCTAAACAAAATTTTTACAATTGCTAAGGCTACACCTGCAACCAACCACTGGATGCCAACGCGGGAGGCATGGATCAAGGACCATCTGGACAGGTGCCCTAAGAATTTAGTAATAAGATTTTCACCACCAATGATTGGACAGCGTAATGATACCTGGCCTAATTCTTCAATGGTTGTAGAAAAGAATGCAACCTGCCCCGCTCCTACTCAGGCGGGCAGGTGCGGAGACTGTCGGGCTTGCTGGGATCCAAAAATCAAAGTTGTAAGCTATGGCAAGCATTAATGTTCTGGTCCCCAAAAATGATTAAAGAATTAAAAGAACGTGGATATAAATTCAGAGTCATGACGCTGGAAGAAGCGAACGCTGAAGTCGAGGATCAAGCGGCAAGCGTCAAGCGCCAAGCTGTTCAAGATACAAGCAGCAAGCGTCAAGCCCCAAGCTGCAAGGGTCAAGCTTCAAGCCGCAAGCATCAAGCTCCTTGATTACCTTCCCCTCGTAAAGTTTTACTTGGTTAAGGGAGAGGGCCTTAACCATGATAAATGTATTGTACGGATGATTACAATGAAATGAAAATTGATGGGGAGAAAAGCGAACGGTGTTTCCTCTTGTAACTTTTAATTCGACAGTGAAAAAGTGGCCAGAAATAGTATACCCCAGTAAATCAGGAGTACCCCATGCAGCACTATTTTCCAAGCGTGTAAATGATAATTTGCAATTATTTTTAGTAATGAACGTTTTAATCTCATGCCAAAATTTTCTTTCTGGTTTCACTACTACACCTTCTTAATAACTTTACCCATTTTCCACTGCTCAGGTCTAACTGTGAACACCAATCGATGAGATTCTCTTACTCCTATTAATTTATTTTGCAATAGTTTAATGCCATCAATGTCATAAAATTCTCCATTTGGCAGGAGGACTTGAACACGTGCGTTGCCAGCGACCTCACCTTTCATGAATTTATCTAAAGCTTGTCTTAATATCTTTCCAGTAAACATAGATTGCAATATAGTCTAAGTTGTACTATATATCAAGTATGGGTTTACCAAAGAAATTAACAGAGCAACAGATGAGATTTGCATACGAACTTGTTACCAACGAGGGTAGGAAGACAGCAACAGAGTGTGCTATCGATGCAGGTTTTAGTAAAGACTCGGCTAGACAATATGCCAGCAAACTACAAAACCCAACCCTATACCCGCTCGTAGTACAATACATCGGAACTTTGAGAGAGGAGTGGCAAAAGAAATACGAAGTCACTTACGATAAACATATCGGAGAACTTGCAAAGATAAGACAAGAAGCTCTTAAAAAGGGAGCGTGGTCAGCAGCTGTTAATGCTGAAGTTGCACGCGGAAAGGCTGCAGGTCTATATATTGAGCAGAAGATAATACGTACTGGTAAATTAGAAGACTTAACAACAGAAGAACTAGAATCGCGAATGAAAAAAATAATCGACGACTACTCTCCGCTTCTAGAGGGAGTTTCTGAAGAAGAANTGAAAGAAAAAGTAAAACAAAAACCAGAATTGCTGAAAGATAAATCAAAGTAAAACCCGTTCCATTTTAACAATACATCCACGTGGAAAAACATTTCTATCCGAAAATAAATCTTCGTTATCTTCAAAACTAGCAAAGGTCCAAACGTTGTGTTTGTTTTTATGAAAAATATAAGCGTGAGTTACCATCTTTGATGGTGTTAAACCTAACGAGTCATGAGCTGTCGCGTGCCCGCTGTCACCCGTCGGATCGACCCACGTAATTTTATAGAAGTAATATCGTTTCTTCTTGATAAGAACAGATTTGTATTTAGATTTTTTGGCTACCATAGTGTTTTTTTACAGGATTTTCAGGTTTTTACAAAACGCAAATCGTATCTCGCGCGTTGGGATTTTGAGACAGCTTGAGACACCATTGAGACACGTTTGAGGCAGTACTTTAGCTAGTAATACCAACAGTTTTAGTCCATTGAGACATTGAGACGGTATGTTTATCTTTTTTATTTTTATTTTTTTAAAAAAGATTGAAAAAAATACTATGGGGCGCCTCAAAGCGGACATTCAAACTCCTCCTCTTGGTTCTCAGGTTCCTGGGGCCTGTTGCTTGGTACGTGATATCTCCAGTATTCATCTACTTTTCGTAGCCAAATATGGCAACGCGCCTTAAATTCGTCAGGTTTTAGCCAGAATTCTTGTATCTCCCCACCCATTACACTAACTAGAATCATTCCAGATTGTATCTTGGTTCCATACATATCGTTGTGAGCCATCGCATACGCAGCCGCTTGATTAAAATAATCTTCGCATTGAGATTTCTTCTTCGGGTTATTGCTTTGTTTAAAATCTATGATACACTCCCGACCTTTGTAAACTCCCACAACATCAGCGGTTCCAGCGTATAATCCTTCGTAAGCTAACATTATCTCATTACCCCAGACTTCTCTTAAATTTTTTAAAAAGCCATAGTCAATGATTTGTTGAGCCAAGAGGCCTGCTTCAATACCCGTAGGAGTTAGATCAGCATGTCTTTGGCCAGTCATCTCACCTTCAAGAATCCTATGCATAATCGTACCTCTAACAGCCGCTTCATTCTTAATACGTTCAGCTTCGTCTTCACCAACACGTTCACGCCAGCGAGCAAGAGCTATCGCTTTAGATTGATCCGGAACTGCGGATAGGATGGTTGTAACAGAGGGTAGCTTCTCTCCCCATCGGTATCGTCTTGTACCATCGACTTCAACTCTAGCTTTCTCAGGTGTAGTTATATAATTAAATTTCATTCTAAACTCATTGCCTCCTTATATTGTTGTAGATTAACAACCTTACCATTCATTACCTTGTGATCAGCATAGTGATCGATAACTTGTTGTATTTTTTCTAATTTTGTATGGGCGAAGGGCCACAGTAATAAACACACGTAATACGCGTCTCTAAATGTACAGCGCCANCGGTATTGCATTAAATACTTCGTACCATCTTTGCGTAATCCCTTGCGTGGTTTCTTTGTTAAAGTTCCAACTCCTAAAACTTCATGGACCCATAGGAGTACAGATTGATCTGTCATGGTAATTTCCATAGACAATCGCATACTATTTGAAATGCGATATCCTTTTCCTTTGTGTTTCTTCTTCTTTTCCGGTCCTCGTTTGTAGTGAATACTACCTTCACCATCAAACAGCCCAGCAATGTAGGCTATGTCTGTTTCTCCAGGCATATCTTAGTCTCCCCTGTTTCTATTGTTTTAAATCCGTCGAAAGTCAATGCGTGAGCTATCAGATCCATTCGATAAGTATCGATGTCATCAAAGATAAAACGCGTGCCTTTACGACTTCTATTGGCAAACCATGTCGCTTCTCTCATCACAGCTTCTGTTGTGTGAGGCCCATCGAAGAAAACTAAATCATATCGGTTTACTAATTTCTTTTTACCATTGTAGTAAATAGGTACACCATTACCAAAAGCATTCATGTATTCTGTATCTTCTAATTGGAATAGGACTGTCTTTTGATGGTGGGTAAAATTCTTACAAAAAGTTTCTTTCATTGAATTAGGATAGGTGGGCCGTTTAAAAGAGCCGTCAGGATTTTTTATAGGTTGTTTGTTTTCATCAATCCAGTACGCAACAAAACCTTCTTTTTGATCAATGTGTTTATAATCAATATCACCGTATGGATCGATACCAATATGAACATGTGGACCTTTAATCATATCACAGATAACATGAGAACTATAACCTTCTCTTACTCCTATTTCCAAAGTAGTAATAAAATCTGTCGATACTACATTTAATTGATCAGTCCACTTTGCAAGTAAACTGTATTCTAAACTATCACCACTAATCATACTTTCTCACAAATATTAATATAGCCATTACTATGATTGAAACTACAACACCTATGCAAAATAAACCTATCACAATATATTTTTTTCTGGTTCGAATGACTTTAACACATCTAGTTTATCTTGTGCTTCTGCTATTTTATTAACTAATTTATCACACTCTTCGATGTGTTGTGGGTGTTCACCAATNCCAACAGAATTTTCTAAATATATTTTTAACGTTGCATCTGCGTGAGCTATGTCTGCTTGATATTTTGCTTCTAATGCCTCTAGGATTGCTCTTTTCATATTATTACCCCCAATATAAATCCAACAATAAAACCTGCAGCTACTAAAACAATCTCTTGTCTGTAGTACAAACTCTTAACTGCTAGATCTTGTTTCCATTTTTTATTATTAATGCTCCATTTCCCGAACAGTATCATCTTCGTCCTCCTCTACTTCTATTTCGCCTTGGTTGTTGCAGAAAGTACAATCGGCCCATTGTTCTTCCCGTGCTTGTTCGAATGGTACGCGAACAAATCCATTACCATTACATACGCTACATATTTTTTTCATATTTCTTCCTTTCATTAAAAAATTTCTTAGCTTTCATTCTGATATACTCATGATCAAAACCTGCGTATTGACATACTAACACAAAATCTCGATTAGGATGTAAGAAATAATCTCTTGCTGACTGCATAAAAAAATCGTTTCTAGGATTACCATAGCTTTTATTACGCCAGTGTCTACCTACTGCGTCTTCTAAAGCTACAATTAAAACGTTTCTCCACAAAGATCTAAGAGGATCTAATGTTTCGCCTGGACTAAGCGCTTTTGGAAATAGACTTTGATTTGCCATTTAACTTTTTTACTTTCTCTTCAACTAGCATTCTAATTACTTGAGCTCTAGACAGAGTGATCCCTGGTGCCAGAAGCTTTGCTAACTTATCAATGTTGTTATAGCAGGTATGATCAACTGCGAGACTTTTGTATTTGCTTATATCAGTCATTTAGTATATCCTTTCTTGTTATATCTAAACATATAGGATAATATACAAAATTTACAATAGGTGTCAATGAAATTCTTTTTAACAATATACATATGTTCTACCATAGCGGGTAATTGCTTTGTTCACGATACATACCCTAAACCACAGGATAGTTATTATGATTGCGTTCGTAATGGATTATCAGAATCATACGAAATATTGTATGCAGGTGATTTTTCAGAACAAGATGTAGTAACATACAGAATGTACCCTAGATTTGTGTGTGAGGAGGTTGTTCTTCCAAAGCCGAAACCAAAGGTGGAAGATGAAAAGCCAACTTCTTTGTCAACCGGTACCATTCTTCGAGGTATTTTTCGTCTCGTGACTTATAATATAAATTAGATAATCTATCTAATTCTTTAACGCCCTTGACCACGATAGGGTTTATAGTTTCTCTTTTCATGTCGATTCATTCGCTTTTTATGTCTTCCTATTTTCTTTCTGGATCTCTCTCGGTATGTGTTTACTCCGAATGTTGATTTTTTAGCCATTCTTTATCTCTCTCATCTAATTTTAAATATCTTATACTCCCATTGACATGTTGTCTAGTGTCATGACCACAGTTTGTACACCTATAATATTCTGAAACAATTGCGACTAGGATTGTATCTTCATCACAGTTTTCGCATACACCTGTGACGGTATCTATTCTTTGAAATATTTTAAACAATGTCACGCGTTAAGCTCCTTTACAGTTGCATTATAAGCGAGAGATACTCTGTCATTATTACTTTCACATCTTACAAAATGCATTAACAAAGAATTAAAAATAATTAAAGCACCTGTTTTAGATGGATAACTAAAACATTCACTGGTGTAAGGACTATGTTCATCTATCATATTAATATCTTGTTTTGATAATAGACCTACCATTGGATTTAAAAAAGTCAAATAACCTTCTGTGGCATGGGGATAGTAAACTGCAGAAATAAAACCTGTCGTGTGTATGTGTGGCATAGTAATAATACTATCATTACCTGAATTACCCCAAGCTTCTAATAAAACAGCCTTGAATTTATTATTGTATGTTTCATGATAATGCTCATTAATTTTGTGTTCAATAATACTATTTAAGTTTTTAAAAATAGGTTCACTTAAAATTTTATAGATATCTTTAGGTTTATTAAAGTTATTATTTGCTTTTACATACTCTACTATTTCAGAGTTGTTTACGTTTTTTAAAGTGTGTACAGATATGCCAGTAGAAAAAATAGGTCTAATCATTAAACAATGTCACGCGCACTGCCTATTATGGGTTTATATTTTGTTTTACCTTCTGATTTGTACGCATGTAAATACGAAGCTCTTGGTGTTCCTTCAACCCAGCTTGCATGAATCCACCCGCTGTTAGGTTCACCTGGAGTATAAAACTCGAGGATGAGCTGGTCCGGTGAAAGATTATTTTTAATCCAATCAAATAATTCAGCATTGTCCGTGCCTATTACTTCGAAGTCTGCGGCCTCAGCCTTGGCGTGCTGTGAATTAGCAGAGCTGCCAATAGCCATACATAATTCTACGCTACGGAATCCGCTAGTCACTTTTACTCTGCCGAAGTGATCACGTACTGGCTGTAGGATGTTTTCGCATAGTGCTTTTAATTTTTCTATTTGCTCTGCGTTAGGATTGTTGTTGATACCTTTACGGATCGCTGTGTCCGATTTGATTAATTCTGATAAAGTAAAGTTACGTGAAAGATTCATAGTTATTCTATTGTTGAGTTAAATGAAATTGATATCCTTTTCTCTGTTTTATTCATACATGGACTTACACTATGTTTCATGTAAGACGGAAAAAATAATAACATATTTTCTTGTGGTTCAAAATAATAAATTGAACTATTTTTTGTGTCATAACCTGATACATTACCATGATAAACAGCTTCTGTAAAATCTTCATATGGATTATGAAAGGTTAAATTACCTGAGTCTCTTGGCGTTTTAATGTAATATACACCAGAAAAAACAGAGTTTGGATGAGAATGTATCATGTTACTGTCTTTGTATTCGTTAATGTTTATCCACAAATTATCTAATTTTAAAGTTTTATTTATTTTATAATATTTTGCAAAAGTATTTAAATGCTGTGTAATTATTTCTCTTAAATTTTTTATTATTTCAAACTCGTCATATAAATCATTAGATTGCCAACCACCTACATTACTTCTTTTTCTACCCTGGTTGTTATGTTGCAATTCAAAACAAAATTTTTGCAAACGATTTAAATCAAAATTTAATTTAACATGATAAAGATCATATCTAAAAATTTCAGCAATGTTATCTTTCATTTATTCTATTATTAATTTCTTAATACTTTTGCTACCATCTATGTTATCCTCTAATTCTGCAGAACCCTTCCAGCATTTGTAAGATACGGATTCAGAATAGGTCCTCTCCGCTTCACGTTTACCGCGTAAACATTGAGCCATCGAAGGTTGCAAACGTGCCTCCTTGATCTCTCCATTTACAAACATAAGTAATCCTATTACAGCTTCTATCATTGTGGGTAACTCCCGTTTGTATATTTCATTTCACGATTTGCATCTTTTAATTTTTCAATATCAACCAAAACCTTATCCATTTGTTTTCTTAAAAACTCAATGTTTACTTTGTTTAAAGCCATTGACTCAATGTGTGCATTTAACTTATCGGTAGTTTTATAAAGATCTTCGATCATCATGAACTGCTCAGAATCCGCGGGCAGTGAACCTAGTTGGCCCCGTGGCCATTTTATTCTAAAGTCTGTATTCTCTGTTAAATCTTTTTCCATCAACTCTAATCTTGTGCTGTGTTGGTTAAGACGCTCTACCATGTTGAAATAGCCCATGGTGCCGAGAGCGACAATTACGATCAAACTAGCAACCGTTTTCATAGGCATCTGCACGGCAGCTGATTCAGATATTGTTAAAGGTTTTTTATTGGACATGTGGACCTCCGCAGAAAGCCAGGATAGCTAACATTACAATCAGTAAACCTGTAAAGTAATAATTCATCCTGGCTATCTCCATAACTTACTTCCAAAACCAACTTTTGATTTTTTTCCAAATTCTTTTTAACATTGTTTCCTCCATTTGTTTTTCTACATTACATGTAGGACATGGTAATCCTCTTGTTCGAATACCACAGATTACACAAACGTTAGTTGGTTGTGCATATCTTATACTCATGTTTTTTTCTCCTCAATTTCGTAGAAGAAGTTATCAGTGTCTTCTGTTCTCCATTGACGAGTGTCTTCTACGTTCCACTCACTCGTTTGGACTTTCCAGTCAGGTATATTATCTTTGACTGTAAAAGATGGTATGTCCCATATAATTCTGTTGTTAGGTTGAGCGGCATAGTTACCATCGTCCAATGCCATTATGTGTGCGCATTTATGTTCGTGCGGTATTTCCGAATGATCGGTGTCGACTATATTACTCTCTGGATGTGCAAAATCAACAGTAAATAAATATTTACCTGGGTGCCATTTTTTATCTTTTCCTATGTATTTGCCAGCTTGTCCGTCTAGGATATCCCAAGAAGTAACAGCAGGATAATAACTAAAACAATTCCAGAGCTGAAGCTCATCAAGTCTACGCCTAGGAACTTCTTCCGGCTTAAAACCTCTTTGGATGAAGGCACTAATCGGTAAACGATAAAAGACAGCCCCATTTTCCATAATCGCATGAAATAAGATAGACTTTCCCGTGATACTCGATAGACCAAAAATAACGCAGTCTTCAACTTCTCCATGATGTCTGGTAAGGTCATACAAATACTCCCTTCTTATTTGTGCATAAGTTACTGGTATGTTTGCATTTAAATAAGCCATAAATTATAATATTTTTAACCATGTTCTCTCCTCTTTAACTCCTCCAAGAGGTAGTTTTATGGGAAAACTACAACTAATTCTCTTGTCTGTCAATGGAACAGCTCTGTGATATACTCCTGCAGGTATGTAAACATAGTCTCCAGTTTTTAATTTTTTAGTTATTTTTTTATTTAAAAAAATTTCAAATTTAATCTCTCCTTCACAAGCTACTATAAAATTATGAGATTCATCTTTATGTTTATCGAAACTAGCAGAGTCTTGATGTAATGAAAAATAAATNTGACAATCAACCGGAGAGTTAAATTTTTTTTCTAATTGACCAGCAACGTTGTTTATCTTAGAATTTGCTCTACTACAATCTCTGAGATAACAGGTTCCTTCTTTTGTTAATTTTTTTATTAGTGATACAGGCCAACAGTTTACATCAGTAGCCCAACAATTGTTGGACCATCTAAATNTACGATCTCTTGACTTTATAAATATAAACCTTTTGTCATTTGTAAAAGGTCTTAAATTTAATAAAGTTTCTAATTCTTTAAAGGTCAATAATTTTTCTTTAATTGAACCAAAACTAAATTCATCTTCTTTAATATTTTTAATCACTTGATTGCACCCCAATTAGGGCCCGATTCATAGTCTACCTTGTTTGGTATCTTTAAGTCAACTGCATTCTCCATTATATCTTTTATTTTTGCAGCCTCTAAATCATTGGTCACTGATATATCAAGTTCATCATGCACTTGTATATGTGGTGTGATGCCCTCTTTCCAAAGTTCTAACATAGCTTTCTTTGTCATGTCTGCAGCGCTACCTTGAATTAATTTATTTAAGGCTTTGTATGTGAATGCTCTACGTGAAGCATTGTTGTGCCAATAGTTTTTCTTACCTGTATCGTTTCCATTTTCGTCTAGGAGTGTTGGTCCCATTTGTTGTAACTCTAACATCCGTTCATGATCTTCTGGTGGCACATATTTACCCCAGTCATCACCACGTAAGACCGGTTCGTATTTTGGAAACCTACACCTTCTGCCAAGTAAAGTTTTTATTTTACCTTTGTTAGATGCAGCGTTCATTAATTTATTCATCAACTGTTTTACAAATGGAACACGTGTGTGATATCTTTCTGATAACGCAGACGCTTTATCTTTTGATACGCCTAACTCTGCCTGTAGTTTTGCTTTACCCATTCCATAAAACAATCCTAGATTAATTACTTTAGCTTGACTTCTTGGTATCTCTGCCATTTCGGCAACGATCTGGTGAAAGTCTGTCTTTGGATTTGAGTCGTATGAATCTGCAATTTGATTTACAGAAGATAAACCAAAACGTAATGCGTAATGTGCAACAAGTCTTGGTTCCTGTTGCGAGTAATCAAAACAACCCCACTTCATTCCTTCTTCAGGTATAAACAAACTTCTAATTAGTGGACCTGTATCTGGATCACGTGCAGGTATTTGTTGTAGGTTTGGGTTTTGATATGAAAATCTTCCAGTAATAGTACCACCGTCATCAGATCTAATTTGATTTATTTCTGCGTGTATTCTACCACAATGTTCATGTTTTAATATTGTATCTATAAATGTTGTATTAACCTTGTTTATTTTTCTAGCTTGTGCTATCATCTTAACTACAGGATGAGGATGATTAGAAAGGAAATTTTTTGTAAATGAAGGTGACTGTGTTTTCTCGGTTTTATCGTAAGGTAATTTTAATTTATCAAAAACATTTGCAATCGATCTGGCAGCCCATATCTGAGTGTCTACTCCTGTTTCTTTTTTCACTTGGTGTAATAGTAATTCTTCTCTGGTGGTCAATTCTTTTTTTAATTGATTCGCTGCTTCAACGTCTACCCGCACCCCTAGGAAACGCATATCGACCAAACAAGGAAACAGATCTGTCTCAAGATTAAATATGTCTTGAAGATCTTCTTCAATTATTTTTGTTTTAACAGATTGCCAAAGTTCAAAAGTTAACTCTGCATCTTTTTCTGCATACGCTCCAACTTCACTTGCAGGTAATCTCCACATGTCTGCTTTTGCATCTAGTCCTCTCGACTTGGCTGCTTCGTTAAGTGCTCTTTCATTTTTACCTTTATTTAAAAAATGCCAAGACAAAGTATTGAGTGTGTATGAAAATCTATTTTCGTCTAGGAGTGAACAGGCAATCATTGTATCCACCACTAAACCATTGATTTTTAAGCCTAATTTGCGTATCCAACATACGTCGTACATGGCGTTATGAAATATTTTTGTGGCTGAACAATTTAAAATATCTTTAAACCATTCTAATGTTTTATCTCGATCAGAGTTAGGTCCAGTGTCATGAGCGATAGGAAAATACCATGATCCGTTTTCAACGGCCACAGCAATTCCAACAACTTCTCCACGTCCTACAACTGCACCTGATCCTAATGATTTTAAATCTGTATCTCTTGTTTCAAGGTCAATTGCTATTTCATCATGATCTCTTAAGTCCGGGTACTCGGTGTGCATTACCCATTCCGTTTGAGCTTGCATGTAACTTGGTAGCTTCATATTTTTTCCTTCCGTTTACTTGTCGCTCATCAGTATATTGTTTTGCTTGTTTTAAACACTCATCAGCTTGTTTTATAAACCCATTGTTTTTTAACCATTCAGCATGAATAGTTAATATATTATTTCCATCTTCCATTTTATGAGTAATCTCTCTCTTTTATCATCTCTAAATAATGTATTGCTTTGTCTATATCTTTTTCTTTTCCTTTCGACTTGTGCCTACAAATATATTTTATAGCGTTCCCTTCCGCAAATAATAATTTGTTTTCATTAATAAACTCAGCTGGTTGAATCTTCATCTTAGAATAATGATTCCCATCTACCTGCTTATCTAATGAGTTATATGTAGGGCCTTTAAATATTTCTTTGTTAGTCATAGTTTATATTCCTTTATTACCTTTTTAGCTTTTAACTTGTATAGATTATTTCTCGCTCTAGAAATGCCCACATACCACACTCTATGCTCCTCATCCTGTTTGTCAATACTTTGTTTGATTCCTTTTTGAACTTTACTGCTTTGATGTAAAGATAGAATTACGTTATCTTCTTCACCACCTTTTGCTGCATGAATTGTTGAAACAAATATTCGTGCTTTACCACTTAATTTTTCTCCTGCGGCTAACATGTTTCTAATATATAAAACTTCTTTGTGCGGAGCTGCAGTGAATACGTCATACCATTCTTTATCTTTATCCCAAAATTTAGAATCAGGTATGTAATCTCTTATATCATTTATCTCTGCAGGTTCTAACGCTTCTTCTGTTTTCCATTTTGTATATGCAACAGCAGCATTATAAATTCCAACTATAAAACTTTTACCTTTGTTACTTTGATAATATAAATTTTTACGTCTGAGCTCATCCATAATAGTAAGTAAATTACTTTTAGTCCTAGACAAAATTAACCAGTTACCTTCTTTTAAATTAACTTGACCTAAATTATTTATGTGTTGAGCCGATCCCTCTACTGGTCTTGGTAAATATTTCTTATGTTTCCTGATGCCTGCTATACGGCTAATGGGTATTTCTGATTGTTGCTGCACAGCTTTTGATATACGTCTTGAATNTTTTAATACTATCTCTCTTGCAGGTTCAGTTATAAATCTATCTACATCCGCTCCTGCCCATGCATAAATAGCTTGGTCATCATCACCAGCTAAATATAAATGTTCAGTTTTAGTTTTTAATATATCCACCAGTTTCCATTGTAGTGGAGACAGATCCTGTGCTTCATCTATAAAGATAGCTTTTAATTTTGGTATCTTGTTTTGTTTNTCTATTAACGTTTTAATTAAATCGTTAAAGTCCATAAGTTCATTTATCTTTTTATAATCTTTTAAATATCTAGAAATATTTTTTAACGGACCCCAGGTAATAACTTTTCTGTCATGTTCGTTTTTGTTAAATAATTCTTTTATGTCTATATCTAAGTTTATAGCTTTGCCTATCATTTGAAAGTATGGATTGTTGCAAGTAAGATAGTGTGTTTNTTCTTCNTTGTATTTATCAGANNAGTTTACACGTATACCTAATNNTNTNCCTATCTCTTCATAATTATANGGTTGCATNATTTGNTCTTCNTTCATNCCNANNAGATGAAAACAAAACGCNTGGATAGTTTGNAAGTACGGAACTTGTTTTTCCGANACTCCCACCCTATCACGCGCTACCCCAGAGGCTTTTTTAGTAAAAGCAAAATATCCAATCTGGTGATATGGAGTACCAGTTCGAACATATGCTTTTACCCTTTGAAGTAATCTGTAAGTCTTACCTGTGCCAGGTGGACCAAATATTTTAGTCAGCTTTACCATTTGATTTTTGAAATGTATCTACTAACTTTCCTTTATATCCCATTGTGCCATAGTGAGTTGTCTCTCCATCAACAACCGCATAAAATTTAAATCCAGCTTGCGCTGCTAAATCACAAAATTTTACATCTTCACCTATCCACATACCATTTTTAAATTCTGTATCCCAAAAATTGTAAAGATATTTAGCTGCATCTTCTGATATGGCACTATAGTTTTTAATATATAACTCAGGATGTTTGGCCATCAACTGCTCGTACACTCTTCTGTGAATCATCGTAAGACCGGCTGGTCCTCTTTTTAATTCTGTTATACCTTTTTTATCTATGTTTATGTTTTGATAATCTTCAAACTGCACAGAATATTTTACAGAATTGTCTTGAGTTTTCTTTCTGTAAGGACAACATATAAAATCTTTTTCGGCTACTATCATTCGTCCTACTACATCTGGTTCAAACCCTACGTCTGCATCTACAAATAATTGATAATCAAAACCTGAGTGTAAAAACAATGCTGTCAATATGTTTCTACTATATCCAATGTAAGGACACTTAAATGTGTTTATGGTTGTTTTTATTTTTGCTTGTGTAAATTTATCAAATAATTTAATTAATGATAAACAAGTATCTACGTGCATTTGATCATATGCAGGTAATGATACACATATACTTGGTACTTTTTTCGTCATACTATCTCCTTTTTATCTTCTATTTCTACTTTTTCGTCTGGTGTTTCTTCTCTTTCTAATCCTTCTATTGGTAATTTTAATACTCTAAGTTGCGGAAAAGATTCTTTGTTATCGCCTTTAGGAAATCTTTTCTTACAGTCAAAGTCTCCTTTNAAGTGTTGGCGAATCAAGTGAGCTGTNCTATCTCTCTTCTGAGTCCAGTCACCTCGTTTAAGTTCTTCATAAAATTTTTGAAATATAAAATAGTAATGCTCATCTTCGATTAACACTGATCCGCTTTCAAATGCAGTGTTGGTNGTTGCCTCTGGTCCGTTTACATATTCTATCAAAGCTTCTTTTAAAATTTCTATAGGGTTAGTTCCTATTGGTGGAGGCATATCTTTTTTAGTTGCCCATAATCCTTCAAGTATTTTTTGAAACTCGTTTTGTTTTATTATAGGGGGAAAGATACTTGTGCTATCTGCAACTAACTTACGCATTTGTTTTACTTCATCCATACGACTTATATTTTTTGCATGCACTTGAACTACATCATTGTTTCCAAGTTCTACATCAAAAAAATATTCTGGTTCTGGTCTGTAAGTAATTTTAATTAGATTTGATAACTGTGGCCAGTTTGCTTCTCGATTACTTCCTATACCAAATTTTCTTTTAATACATACACCTTTTGCACAATACGCAGAGATAGGTAAATCATAACAAGTATGACCTGCAGTATCTTTTTTCCAAAATTTTATTTTCTCTTTTACTTTTTCATCACCCCATATTTCATCATACTGTATAAAATCTCTAGCCGCTGCTAAAACTTTTTTATCCCAAGACTCTGGATATTTCTTTTTAGCAAACACCATGTAATTAAATAAGAATCTATCTCTTTCATCTTTTAATTTGGTTCCTGATTCCTGGATCTGTTTACAAATAACCTGAAGGCATGGTGGTCCATCTTTTAAATCATCCGGTCCTCCAGTTAGTTCATCATTGACTTTAGTGTTAATTAATTTTTGTAAGGATTCTTTTGTTTGTAGATTAACTTTGACGACTTCTAAAAAATCTTTGTATTCTATGTGAGTGCCATCAGGTTTTAACGCTCTACGTTCTGTTGTTTTAAAATATGGTAGATTTATAAAACTACCTACCGTTTTTTCTCCGTTTTGATTTTTACCTAATTTAGTTTGTTTAGGATATATTTCTGTCTTTGATGAAAGGCCAAATAAAAATAATAAATTTTGTAATACTTCTCTTATTAATGTTGCAGGTACTTTTTCTTTTGTAAAAATATAAATGTGAAGTCCACCACTTTTTGATTTAATTGGTATGACTGGTAAGTCTTTGTCTTGTATGACTTTTAAAAATTTACCAATGTTAAAATCAGAATAGTCATTTGGGTCCACATCAATCGCTCCAAATGAACAAGTGCCTTCATCATCACAAGGTTGTAGTCCTATTGATATTTTGCCATCTAAATGTTTTTGATAATCTTCGTCTGTTATTATTCTGTGAGCCCAGCCATAATCGCCAGGGTCAATCTTTAGCTTACCTGTGTTCTCATCTATGTAACCGTTTTCTACGTTACAAAAACCAAAGTCGCGTGTTAATCCTGTAAAATACTTTTTAAATTCTTCCATATCTTTATCAAGGGCGCTTCCACTCTCGCTTCCACGCCCTTCTCGCAAGTGTTACTCCACGGTAACTCGGTTATACTATGTCTCCAGTATTTTTAGGCGCATCATATTTTGGTTTTGCTGCACCCTTAGATACAGTCTGTTGAAGTTGTTGTGCAACTTCATACAGTCCAGCATCTTCTTTATTAGTGACATCAAGATTTCTAACTCTTGATGGTTTGTAGACATGCCAGCTTTTGCTACCCGCTGTTCTGCCAACAGTTTTTAAATTATAAACTGCTGCAAAAGATGCAGGATTGAAAGAACCTTTATCATCAGTGAATCTAAGATTCTTGATCATATTGTTTAGCTCTCTAGCTGGAGAAAGATTTGAAGATCTCATTGGAATGACCGCTGGTTTTATCTCACCATCCGCCATTGCTAAAACATAGAAGTATGCAGTCTTCTCAACATAGTTACCATTTGGTAATCTATATCTACCATTCTTCTCTTCTTTAGCATCAGCTGGAATATCTATGTGAGTTCCAACAGGAGCAGAAGCACTGTCGCCTCGCTCTTGCCATTCAGGATATCTAGTTTGTGTGTGAGCTATCACCACATCTAGACCCTTATTGCTTTCAATGAGTTGACCAAAACCTGATGAATATATCATCCCTGGTTTTGCTCCCTCCACATATTTAGCATCTCTCTCATTACACTCTGGAGATAATTGGTGTAAAATTTTTAAGATCGGAGTTGAAACATCGTCCGACTTAATTTCTTCTGCACCTTTACCAGAATCTGCTCTGAGATTTATATTAGCTAGTGCACCTGCACTATTTCTTTTTGCTACTTGACTATCCATATATCCTCCTATTGATTTGTTAGTCTATTGTTTTGGTTTATTTTTAATTTGCGTTTGATTCTTTTCAAACGTGTTAAATAACTCTGGAGGAATTTTTCCACCACGTGTATGAAAATCCTCCAAAGTTAATCTAAGAGTTCCAGCATGAACCGAAACTTTTTGTTCCGGATCATAACCTTGGCCCTTTGCAAGGGTAGCGTAAGCCATAGCCTTGTTATCTTCAGCTTTGCCAAACCGAACTGTGATTTCATTTTTCACAATGTCGCCTAGGCCAGCAGTACGAAGCCAGTCATATGCTTCAGCTTTTTTATCAGCTTTAATTGAAGCAAAAAATTTATTACCGACAGATAACTCTGATCCGTCTTGTAATTTTAAAGTTTTTAAATTCATTTCATTCATCAAATCAGGAATGATAACACCGCCAATATAATTTTCTCGGTCTTTCAATTCTTTTATTTCGTTTTCTTTGTTGATGATTTCTTGCTGAACAGCTTGTAACTTTTGAATCTCTTCTGAGATTCTAGTTGGGTTAACTTGTGACACCTGTGATGGTGCATCTTGTCGTAAATTAATATCTTTCATAGATACTCCTTTGTTAGTTTATTGTTCTAATAATAATTCGCACTAACAATATAGAGATTTATTTTTTGATGTCAATTACTTTTGATGAATATTTATTTCTATAGGGTAATAAGTTTTTTCTTGACGGTCCCATTTTAATAACTTGTATTTACCATTAGTTGTGTCTGCCACAATTGAACACACAACACCTATGATTGCAGGGTCCCCAGATAATAAAAGATAGTCGTCTGACGTGTAGTCTTTTAGAAGCGTTCTAAGTTTTATAATTAAAGGACCTGGAGATAAAATCATTTGTGAAAATTCTGGAAGCATGGTCACGATATCGCCATATTTCTGTGCACCTAAAATATTATATTTAGGTTCACCTTTAGAGGTCCCCGGTATTTCCTGAATTAAATAAACTTTAGGTTTATTTTGTTTTGGATGATCTTTAAATTGCATATTGACTTTATCTCTTTCATCCTATATATACATTTTTAGAAAGATAAGTAAATGATAAACTATAAATTTAAATCAAAGCCATATGCGCATCAGCTTAAAGCTTTAGAACGTTCTTGGGAAAAAGAAAATTTTGCCTATTTTATGGAAATGGGTACAGGTAAATCTAAAGTATTAATAGATAACTGCGCTATGCTATATGATAAAGGCCACATAAATGGGCTATTATTAATAGCTCCAAAAGGTGTGTATAAAAACTGGTATGAAGCCGAAATTCCTAAACACCTACCAGACCATATTGAAAAGAAAATAGTATTATGGAAAAGCTCTGATAAATCAGGTGAACAAACAGAAAAATTAAATACCTTGTTTCAAACTGGTACAGACTTTCATATATTAATAATGAACGTCGAAGCTTTTTCATATGACTTTGGAAAAGAATTTGCTCGTAGATTTTTGTCATCACACAAAGCGATGATGGCTATAGATGAATCTACAACAATTAAAACTCCTACAGCCAAAAGAACTAGGAACATCGTAAAACTACGTGAGTATGCAAAATACAGAAGAATCTTAACTGGTTCTCCTGTTACTAATTCGCCTCTAGATTTGTTTGCTCAATGTGCTTTTCTTGATCCTTGGCTCCTTGACCATAGTTCTTATTATACATTTAGAGCCAGATACTCTGTAATGAAAACAATTAACCTGGGCGCACGTTCAGTTAATGTGGTTGTAGGATACCGTAATTTAGGTGAGCTATCAGAAAAGATACAACCTTTTTCAGAGAGAGTTTTAAAAGACGATTGTNTAGATCTGCCAGCTAAAACTTATATGAAACGTATGGTAACAATGACTGGACCACAAGAAAAAGTATATAAAGAAATGAAAAAATATGCGTTTGCTCAACTAGAGGGTAAGCAGGTTACTACATCTACTGTTATGGTGCAGTTAATGAGACTACATCAAATAACTTGTGGTCACTTTACTGCTGATGATGGGAGCGTACAAGAAATACCATCAAGACGTGTTGATGAATTAATGGATATTTTAGACGAGATAGAAGGTAAAGCTGTGATCTGGTCCCACTATCAAAAAGATGTACAAAGATTAATTAAAGAAATAAAAAAGAAATACGGTGAGGGATCTGTTGTAGATTATTATGGATTAACTCCTCAAGAAGAAAGGCAAAGTAATATAAAGAAATTTCAAGAAGATGACAAGTGTAGATTTTTTGTAGGAACCACACAAACCGGCGGCTATGGTATCACATTAACTGCTGCAAGTACAATGATTTATTTTTCAAATGGTTATGACTTAGAAAAGAGACAACAATCAGAAGCCCGTATCGATCGTATTGGTCAAGAAAAACCTATGACTTATATTGATATAATGACCGAAGATACTATTGATGAAAAAATTGTAAAAGCTTTGCGTAAAAAAATAAACATAGCAACTGAAATAATGGGTGAAAAATTAAAAAAATGGATTTAAAACCGTTATTTCAAATATCTTACTTACATCTACACTGCAAAGATTTTAGAAATAAAAAACAAAAAATAAAATCTTTCTTAAGTAAGCATGCATTTAGAAGATCAGAAAATTTTTTTACTCACAAAGGTGTATTTAATTTTACAAATATTTTTTCAGATATATTTCATGATGAAATTGTAGATATATCTACGGTGTTTGAAAAAAATATTAAGATAGAAAATACTTGGGCCGTGATGTATGGCCAAGGAGATTATCATATTGTGCACAACCACGGATCCATAGGATACACAGGTATTTTATATTTAGAATTAGAAGAAGACTCACCTAAAACAATTTATATGCAGCCATGGCAAAATGAAAAAGATATGAGTTTGTTTGTAGAACCAAATGTAAANGCAGGTGACATTGTAATTGTTCCTAAATTTATACATCACTATACAAAACCAAATAAAACTGATTATAAAAAATTAGTTATGTCTTTTGATTTTAAAGTATAGAAGTTACCCACTCTAATAAAACTAAGGATACAGCCCCCACCGTACCCAACAATACCCAATAGATCTTATCTATCTTGCCGCCCAATTCGTGAATACCTTTATGCATATGTGCAATATCTTTTTTGACACCTTTTACGTGTCCATATAATGATACGATGTGTTCCCTAGTTGTTTTTGGTTCGATAGACATTATGTTAACATGTTCCTTTGTCTTAGTTTTATCATTTTTTCTTCTTCGGATAGTAAAGCATTTTCTGCCATGGTCAATCCGTTATTTAGTTGTGCTACCTGACCACTATTAACTACGTTAGGGNTAACAGCAGTTTGTGTTACTTCTTTTGGAAGNGGTGGTGTTATTAAGGATGCTTCATCACCTGTCGGCAGTAAATAATTTTCTATGTTTAAATCAAAGTCTTGGTTAAGTCCTAACTCTGACATGTCCATAGACATCTCNTCGATTACTTCTAATATTTCATCTGTAAGAATGTTAGGTATACCTTTATCTTCAGCTAGTTGTGCAAATTGCAGTGCAGCTCTCTCTGATATTAGTAAAGGAAAAAATGCATTGTCTTCAATATTTTGATACAAAGGCATTTCATTTCTAGCACCAAATATTTTTTCAATAATATCATCTCGCATACCTAAAGTTTTAACCGCATCGTATACTCTTCTTAGTTTACTCATGTCTTCATAAAACGATTTGTTAGCTTCAAAGTATTGTCTTATGATTTGATTTTTATCTGTTACTGGATCTCCTGTTCTTAGATCTTCAAATATTTTTTTAGCNTCNTTTCTTTTTGATTCATTAAANTCAGCTATTTTAAAATCAAAATTACGTTCGAGGTCCAAAGGCACTTTTCTAAAACCTACAAAACCAAGCAGTTCATCTGGTATTTCATAATTAATACCTGATTGAGTTTTACCTTGTATAGCTGTAATTAATCTTTTTATCTGCGGTAATGATCCAGGTGATAATGTGTAGGCTACGTGCTGCGTAGACTTACTCCATTTAGTCATTATGCTATCTTCTGGATTCCATACAGGGCTACCATTATCTTTGATACCATTTCTAATCATAACATCAGCAACAGCTCCAAACCAAATAGATTCAGAAAAGAATGGCTCCAATACTTTACCCATCGCTCGTGTTAATCCATTTACAAAACCAACAATTAACGGATCATCTTCGTTAGCTAGTTTTGCTTTTTCAACGTTAGCAACAATAGTATTAACTGGTTGAATCATAGTGTCGTAAAAGAAACCATGACTAAAATCTATATATTTATAGTCACCATTTTCATACACTCCAATGATTGTATTGTCTTCTGACCATACAGGCAAGACCTCTCTTATTGCTGCAAGTTTTTCTCTAGTGATACCATACAAAGCAGAGCCAGCTTTCATAGCTGCGATTGGAAAGAAACCATACGTTAGTGCTTGACCTAACAATCTTCTCATACCTATCGTTTCTCTGATAGGATCTTTTATTTCTTTAAGAGCACGCATAGTTGTATTACCACCCGTTCTAAAAATTTCTGATGGGAAAGATGCGAAACTTCCAAGTGGTGATCTTCTAATTCCTTTTACAAAGTCTGATACGTATGCATAGTTAGGAACTGTCTCTCTTACAATCTTAGCTGCTTCTTTCATAAGGTCTAAGTCTTTAGGCATCTTAACAAATGTTCCATCTGCATTTTTTAAACCAGCTGATATAGCTGATTTGAATGCTTCTTTTAATTTATGTCCTTCTGCTAAAAAGTTAACCACTCTAAATAAATCGTCTTCTGCTGTGTAAACGTCTGTTGCCACACCGTATAATTTTTTAAATTTTTTGGTTGTAGTATTTACTAATTTATTAAAAAATACTTCTGCTGATGTATTTCTTTGACCAGCTAATGTAATGTCTCCTAGTATTCCTTCTATATCTCTAGCTATTACGTTTTGATTAACCACTCCTTCATCTAGTAAAAACCTGTACAGCTTTTGATTTTGTGGTGTGTTTCTATACAGCAACTGCGGTTGAATAGTATTAAAGGCAGTCTTATAAAACTCAGCAAGTTTAAGTGGTGGAATTAAAAAATTACCACTATGCACTGTTGTAAATATAGCAGAGAAAAAATTTCTAAAGTGTGTAAATGGACCTAGAATAGTTTTACCTGCTTGAGAGATACCTTTTGGTATTAGCATCAAAGCTCTGTAAGGAAGTGATCTTGTTAAGCCACTACCAACAATAGCATCTCCTACTTTTATGGCATCAGCCCAAGCTTGAGTGGTAAACATACCATCAAGAGGTGACGTATAAACTTCATCAGATAACCTTGTTGTGAGTTTTAAACCTTTTGGAGTTATTTTTTGAAAAGGTAATTTAGCCAGGGCTTGATTATATGTAGGATAAAACAGAGCTCTTTCACCATTTTTAAGTAGAATATCGTTTTGTTTTAATAACGATGTATAAAAATTATCTCTAGCAACGATGTCACCCAGGTCAGTCATAACATTATAAATAGTATTTTTTGCATCTTTATAGCTGCCAAATAAAGTTTTAAATGCCTCTAAATCTGATTTAGTTTGTATTAATCCACCATCTTTAGAAGCTTTAAACTTACCACCAGCTGTAATGTTATCACCAATGTTTACAATCTGCACAGCTTGATCGTCCATAATATTTACAGAACCTATAGGAAATTCAGGTGTGTTAGACACAGGATTTTTAGTTACACGTTTTAATATATTGTTAACAACAATCATAGCATCATCAATAGAAAAATTTCTTTCGCCATTGTTTTTGTGATACCTTTGAATAATTCTAGCTACCTGTTGTTTAGAAGCTAAGGTAGGTTTAAATCCATCAAATAAACCCATATTCATATCAAAGATTTTATAATCAGCCCCTAAATTATATTTTACTCTGTTGTTTAAAATTTCGTTTAGTTCTTTGGTAGCAACATTAACATTTTTATTTTTATTNAGTGTATTTTTCAAACTAGCTGCAGTAGTTCTAAAATTAAAAGCATCAGTAATTAAATCATCAGTAGAGCTTTTACTGATACCTAATTTTTTCATTGCATTTCTAAAAGCTGTTAGTGATTTGTTACTAAATCCAGCAAACACAATGTTATTTTTTTTAACTATATCGTCCGTGGATAAAATAAAATTTGAAAATAANTCGGATAATTGTTTAGGATTTTGAATAGCTTCTGATGCTTTAGTGCTATTTTTAGATATCTTTTTTAAACTGTTATCTAAATCTTTAGCTATGTCATCTGATAAAACTTTGACAGAACTTTTCTTTCCCTCTAATTTTTGAACACCATCAAATATTTCTTGAGCTTTATTACTTCTTGATCTAAATGGTTTGCCTACAAATTTATCTACCCATCTTTCTAATTGTGAATTACTAAATGCAAGATCTTTACCTTTTGTTGCAAGTAGTTTAGCCGTCTTACCTGTACCATAAATAAAAGGCAGGATAGGAAAAGCTAACTCTGCTCCAAACTTAAGTTTATTATTTAACTGTCTAAACGCATCTTCATTAGCTGTTTCTTTTTTCTCTCTATCTAAACCGGTACCAATAAAATCTATGGCGTCTATATCCCCAAACGTACCTATATCTTCTGCTTTCATAACGATAGCACCACCACCAAAACCGCCACCCAGAGATACAGCTACAAATTTATCAAAACGATTAGGTTTATTTATTTGTTTAGCTTTAGCTGCTGCTTTACTTAGATTAACGTTGTCAATTGTTTTACCATATCGATTAGTTTTAACTGCATTAACTAATATAGGAGCTAGTTGTCTAGCTTTCATACTTGCGTATTGAATAGCTGGCCCCACTGTTTTTATAGCTATCTTACTACCACCTAACAGTTGCACAAAAGCCTCTGTTAAATGTCCAGCAGCTGTTTCTCGAGCTTGATCTTCTGCTTGATTTTCTATTAAACCAAAAATAGTTTTTTCAAATTCTCTGTTAAATCGTTCAGTTAAACTTTTATCTGCATCTATACCATCACCTGTTGCAGCATCGTATATTAAAGTTCCAAAATTAATTATACCTTTTGGTATTTTAATTGCACCACTAACAACACCTGCCGTAAGAGACTCACCTAATCCTACTTCGTAATCATCTTTGTCACCTAAACCAACTTTCTTTATCTCTTTAAATTTTACAGGTTCTTCTATATCTATAGTTTTTTCTGCAGCTTCTGCTTGACCAGCTTTTGCTTCGCCAAACAAAGCTAGATCTTTTGGAAGTAAAGAAGAAAGTTTAGTATATTTTTTTTCTTCCTTAATTCTTTTCTTTACATCTTCTTCAGATAAACCTTCNTTTAAAAGTTCTTCTTCTCTTAACCTTGTGATTAAACCATCAATACCTTCTTCACCTATGATACGGCTATAAAGTTGACCTTCTTCATAATTTTCCGCTATTGCTTTTTTGGTGTCTTCAGAAGGGATTAGAAAATCATACCAATTGGACTTATCCGCCATTTTCTATTCCTCCGTGATTTGTGATACGTATTCCTTAACTATATTACCTTGTTTTATAATAAATTTACCGGAGCTAATATCGTATACTGGAATTCCTTCAGGTAGTTTTGTTAGGGTAGAACCTTTTCCTATTTGAGCTCCATCAGATAAATTGCCATCGTATTGTCCAGCTGAAAAAACAAATTTATTTTTACCTTTTATTCTCATAAATCTATCATAAGCCTCTGGATCAGTTTCTTTAAATTTTTCTATGTCGTTAAAAATTAATTCACCCTGCATCTTGTCAATAGTAGGAGTGCCATACATGTTNGATGTAACACTTATTATACTATTTATTATTTCATCTTTATCTTCAAGAGCTTGNTCACTAGGTTCTTTCTTTTTTCTATATATTTCNGTTGAGTATAATTCATTTAATACATCTTTGTAATCTCTATTTGTATCAGCTGCAATCTGTTTTGCTTTTTTAATAAACTGTGTAGTTGAGTCATCATCCATATCTTTAAAAAGTTCTAAGCCAATCGCTTGTCTTGCTCTTTTTCGATCACCTATAGTTTTAAATAAATTAGCTGCAGGCTCTTTTGATGCAAGAAGTATATTTCCAATAGTGCTGCCGCCTCCAGTTTGCCCTGCTATTGATGGTCCAAGCTGTAATAAAAATTGTGTTAATGGATCTGCAAGACCTTTGTCAGATCCTCCAAGACCTTCTATTAAATCTATTCTTTCTTTTATAGTTGAAAAATCTTCAGCATTACTTTTAGCATATTGTCTTCTTTCGACAACATTATCCATAATACCACCACCGACGTCACCGCCTTTTCTAAACATAGGTCTTTTAAATATATTACTCATATTAACTAAACGCTTTGTATACTCCTGCTAATGTAGCTCCAGCTCCTAGTGCTGTTTGTAATGGTGAAGGTGTAGGTGTCGTTTGAGTTTGGAATTGTGCTGGGTATCCAGAAATTAATCCCATTACACCCTGACCAAGTTGTTGAGCTAAATTTAATGGTCTATTTGCTTGTTGTTGTGCTAATTGCTGTTGAGCAGATAACTGAGCTTGCTGTTGGGCTTGTTGCTGTGTGCCTAATGCACTTAACGCTGAAATCTGTTGACCAGCTAATTGTGGTGCCGCTTGAGCTAATCCCATTTGATTCATAAACTGTTGTTGAGCAGCTTGTTGAGCCTGACCAAAACCTTGCTGTAATAATTGTGCCTGTAATGCTGCTCGGTTCCTGTCGCTTGTTGTTTGATATTCAGATCTTACAACTCCTTCTCTACCACCACCTAGAACACCTCTGCTTACGGCTTGTGCTGCAATACTAGGAATTCCTTTTGCTGCTTGTACATCAAACTCTCTTAACGTTGTATCAATTACATCTTGTTGATATGGTGACATAAACTGCTGATAAGCAGTTGGTCCAGTTGTAGCTGCTGCTGTTTGTAAAAATGGTGCAAACGATCCTAGTCCACCTGCTAGCGCTTGTGCTTGTTGAGTTAGTGCACTAGGTCCAGCNACAAATTGTGGACCAAAAAGTTTAGTTAAATCTTGACCCTTTGCGTCTCCTATAGCAGTTTGTAATTGTTCTAAAAATGTTTTACCTGCCGCTTCAATAAANGGTGCTGGTAAATTNTGTACTGTTGAAACTTCTGCCATTATACNACCTTNCTCTCTAGGTTCTTCATNAGATCATACATTCTCTGAGCACCTTTGTTAACACTACCACCACCTGCAGCTCTGACTGCATCAGCAGTGAATACGAATTCGTTGTTTGATAACATCGCTGGGATATCATCTGCTTTTTCTTTTACACCAACTGGCGGTATAAATCCACCTGTTTCTCTCATATCTAATTCTTTAACACCTTTAGAATTTACATTTATTGGTAGGCCCTCGATGCCTGATGCCTTTTCTACTAACTTATCAGATCCAAATGCACGGCCAACTCTACCACCTTCAGCCATGTTCCCTACATCAATTGTTTGATCATCTGCTCCTTCTACTAAAGCATTTATTCTTACATCGTAATCTTCAGGTGTTTCGTTTTCACCTTTTGGATATAATCTTGAAAACTGTATTTTTAACTGATCATTTACTTGTGCTCTTCTATCAGCATAATCTATATCTGACTCACCTTGTTTTTGTTCTCTTTCAGCAAGTAGACCTGTAATTATTGCACCAGCTCCACCTATCTTTAATGCGTTTAAACCCTTATCTCCACCNCCTGTAAAAAAACTACCTATATTACCTAAATTAAACATAGCATTTGCTCCACCAAAAAAAGTGCTAGCTCCACCTGGTATAAGCATGGGTGCAAAATTTAATAAAGCTAACTTACCAGCATCAGATTTAAGAATACCTTTAGCTCCTTTGGCTATACCTTTAACAGCCTTCTTAACTCCCTTAACAATACTACCTAAACCGTATTGCGCCCTGCCACCATCGGCCATGAATTTTTGCATAAGTCTTTCCGCCTCTTGATCGAGTATATCCATCTCCTCAGGTGTCAATAATTTTAATTCTTTACCAAACAATCTTAGTGATAACTCATTTCTTTCATCCATAATGTCTGGATCAGAGGCCATCTTCATTTCCTCTGGCTTCTTACGTCTATAATCACCTTTTAATGTAATCAGGGGTGCTCCTGCTACGAATTCTTTTGCTTTTGTAGTGTTTGTTAATGCCATAATTTTGTCCAATTTATATTTGAGAGGCAGGCATACTAGTCCTGAAATATCACACTTTATTTGATTTTTTTACTATCGTCAACACCTTTGAGAGGCTGACTTCCTTGATATAAGTCGTCCCAAAATCTGCCACAATAAGAGTATTCGCCTATGTGTGTAATATAGTCTTTTAAATATACATGTACTTTACCACCCATATCTGTCCATCTTTGACAGAAACCAAAGTCTTCTCCAAAGTATCGTTTAGTTTTAGGATCATGAAGAGTATCAAATAGATTAAACATATTGTCTTTTTTCTCATTCTTACCATTAATTATGGTAGGTTGGAATATCTCTAGTTCAGGGTATTGTTTAATCATCTTTTCTATGACTTCTCTTTTAATTAACATACAGCCAGTAGGAGCATGAGTTACTTCAGCAACTCCATTATCTACTTCTACTTTTTGAGGATCTTCTAATTTTAAAGGAAAAGTATAACCTGCTTTAGCTAAATCATCATGATCATTAACAGCTCTATGTTTCTCTGTCATTCGTTTCCATGCTTTAACCCAATCAAATGTTTTCATGGGGTATGGGCAACTTATTACATCTTTATCTTTTTCTAACATTGTAAATATAGTCTTTGATTGAAAGTCAATATCTGAATCTATAAACAATAAATGTGTATAGTGATCTGCATGATTTAACATTTCAGCTACACATAAATTTCTACCTTGTGTAACCAAAGAAGATTTCATCAAAGTATAACTAACAAGTATTTTTCTTTGCATACAGTCCTGTTGAAATTTTAATACAGCTTGACAATAGTGCATGGAAACGTCGCTATGCACAGGTGTACANACCATTATTTTNTACGGAGATACAGTTCCAACGTTTATTGTGGTAACTTTCGTATCGTCTTGTGATTGAGGTGTTTTAGTAAACCAGATGGGTTCATTGTTTGCGCCTTGCGCTTTATTACTTTTTTGCATTTACCGCTCCTTCCAAAAATCTTTTCCAAGACGTGCCTATTTTATTCCAACCATAATACGCTTGAGCATATGCAGATTGACATTCTAAATGATTATGTATTTGTTCTTCGTGTAAAGTGTTGGCAGCTGCATCAATACCCATTGCAAACTTTTGAGCTAAGTTTCTATAGTTTGATTCGTAAGGAACATACATAGGAAACTCTGCACCTGTCTCAAACAATGCACCATAATTAGTTGTAATACAATACAAACCTGCAGCCATACATTCTAATAAAGATATACAAAACGTTTCTTCAAATATACTAGGATAAACATACATATTATATTTATGTAAATTATCTTTTATATAACTGTTTGGTTTGTATCCTATGTAATTAACATTTGGTAATTTATGTGCTTGTTCGTATAGTTTTATATAATTATGATTATTTTGTTCATAAAAATCTTTTCCATATATTTCACAAGAAGAATAAACATCTAAGGTTATTAATGGATTTTTTACTAACTGCATAGCACCTAGTAATACAGACAACCCTCTCCATGGTGTATTTTGGTGTATAATTTTTATAGGTTTACCTTTTTCATAAGGTTTAGACTTTTCTATTTTATCAATACCATTTTTAATAACCACTGATTTATGTGTAGGTATGTCAAAGTAAAGTCTAAATTTTTCATAGGTCCAGTGGCTGTTAAATACATACCAGTCGTATTTGTCATGATTAGATTTATCTTTAAACCAAGGATATAAATTACTTTGATCGTAAGAATTTTTTTGCCATAAAATATTTACTTTTGTAGGATGCAAAGGAATTTTTTCAGGCACCGATGTACAGATCTGTACTTCGTCTAATAATTTTGAATCGACATATCTTGTTAAATAGTCGAATTGTAGTTCAGTTCCACCTCTAGGTTTTTGGTTTATTGTCATCTTTACTCATTACTTTCTGCATTATGTCTAAGCCTTTCGGAGAAACCTGCACAGTTACATCTTGTACTATATCAGGTCCTTCTTTCTTTTCTTTAAAAGTTTCACCAGTTTTAGTATTACGCCACGTAGTTATCGTAGTGCAATCTATTTTATATACATTATCCGTTTTCATTCTCTCTGTTTATTAAAGCATAACTTATAAGGCCTTGTATTTTATTACTGCCTGTAGCTGCTTGCACAGTTATAGCATCTCCTGCTTCTAAATTCAAGCCTTGAGGTGAAGCATTTACTTGCGACTTACCTGGTACGTCATCTCTAAAAAATTCATATTCAGTGCTTGAATCAGATGAATCAACAAAATTCATATTTACTAAAATGGATGATGATGCATCATTGTTTGCACAGTATATACTTTTGACTATAATTGTACCATCAGTAGGGCAAGTAAGCACTGTAGTCTTGCTTGTATCACCCTGTTTAAAACCTTGATTTTTATAAAATATACTCATGATAAAAAATAATTAAATGCATCTTGTTCGTTTTTTAAATCTTGTTGAAAAGAAAAATTAAGTTGTTGCTGTAAAGTATTTAAAGACTCTAATATCTGTCTTTGATTTTCTACATCATACTCAGGTTTTGGTTCAGGTATATAGTTTGTAACCTTTGCCATTATCTACTACCATAAATATTTGAAAACTGTTCAAATGATAAAAAGTTTTCAGGTGGAGCATCCATCATATATTCATCATAAGCTTCTGTTAGATCTGGTGAAACAGAAGTAATACCNNTTCTACTTGGCGTAAATCCTTTTAAATCTCTACCTGTTAAAACGTTTCGTGCTGTAGTTGGTTCAATACCCATAGCTTCTAACATATCAATATTCTTTTGACTAAACGTTAATCCCCTATCTTTTCTGCTATATAAATTATCTAATCTGTTTTGTAATGATTTTTGTTGCATAGCAAGTTCATACTCTGCTTGTGTTCTAGGAGAACCATCTTCATTATAACCTCTAAGGTCTTGAAGCTTGTCTCCTATAAAATTAAAACCTTGTCTCAATCCGCCTAAAGCTAAACCTACTCCCGGTATACCAGTTATTAAAGATAGAAGTCCTCCAAATATTAACCCTGGATTAAATCTACTTTTCATAGTTNNANNTNTAGGATCAAACCTTAAATTTGGATTAAGGTTTTGAGCCATAACGTTTTTTCCGTATTGAGAAAATTGACTTACAGCACTTCTGTCAGGACCACCTGANCCACCTGTTGTTTTACCACCNGTNTCAGNAAATGTGCCACCTNTCTGTTTACCACCCATACCCATGGCTTGACCACGAGCACCTCCAGTAGAAACTCCAGTGCCTTTTCCAGCACCACCTTGATTAGTGGCACCACCTTGATATCCTTCACTTCCAAATCTATAATTAATTCTTTTNTCTATCATTATCTTCTTCCNTCCGGTTGTGCNTCNAGTCTAAANGTTCCGTATCTCCAAGCTTCTCCTGTAGATGTATTTGCTATTTGAATAGCAACTAGTCTTCCCCTAGCTCTCGTATCTATCTTATCAGTGGTTGATGTAATTGTAAAGGGTCCAAGTGGTGAGCCCACCGGAGCATTATCTGGATAGTCATTTAAAAATAATGTGACTGTAGAATTACCACGTAAATATTTAAAATCAGGAATAAATCTTTTTACTGACATAAAGAACTCTCCATCTCCTCTGTAATCCGCTACACCTGTCATCTGTCCGAGTGGACTTCTTCTTGAGGTAATATCCCAATCTCCTGATTTGATGAAAGCATTAATAGATGTAGTCCCTGAACTATTAACCTGATCGTCTCCTAATTCATGAGCATAGTAAATAGAAGCTCCATANAAATTAGTTATACCCGATATATCAGAAAAAACTGGAGTAGCTGTTGAATTATAGTCAGTTGCATAAGGTAAATTATATACCCCTTGATCCTGATAACTAGATCTATCTAAAGAAGACGTAGTAAAAACATTTTCTGAATAATTATAAGTTACACATCTATCAATTTGGGTCGACCCTGATTTAGGATAGAACCAATTAATTTCTGTAAACAAAGCATTTGGTGAAGAATAGATTATATCACTTGCATCATAGTTAACACCTAAATTATCTCCATCTGTACTAAATACAAAATCCTCTACCAAGCATGGTAAAGATTTAACTGTACCATCAAATGTAAAGAATCCTCCTTCAGCTGACATCCACCAGACAGCACCGTTTGCATAAGATATAGCTTTAGGTCCTATACATCCACAGTTTGTACCAACCTGTCTTACAGAAAAAATAAAAGGTGGACCTACGAATTGAATTACATAAGCTGCTTGATCTGTTATGCAGAACACATAATCTTTACCTTGTATAGCAGCTACAATCTTGTTTCCTGTATCTAGTCTAAATGTGCCCGCGGTATTGGTAGCAGAAGGCGCATACGTATTTAAATCTTCTTGATTAGAAAATCTTACAAACATTGGATCTTGTGTGGTTGAATCTCCAATAGTAGTTTCGGTTCCAAAATGAAATAAGTGTCTATCTCTATCAGACACAAGAGATACTCGCGTGGCTGTAGGATTGTTTGTCGTGTTAAAATTAGTTGTAGTTTGAGAAGCTCGAATTCCTCTAGGTCCTGATGCGCCTGCATCCCAAGTAAATGTTTTTCCATTAAATATAGTTGCAACTAATACTTCTCCAAAGTTATCAAGGCTCCAGTTGCCTGGATCCAGAATCACGTTGCTTACAGTTCTAGCTGTGCCCCATGTTCCTGTGTTCCATTGATACGTGCCCCAACCATAACCAGCTGTTTGAAATGTTGGTCCAACTGCTTCGTATGGATTTATACTAGCAGAGCCGGAAGCCGATGCAGCTCCACTTGCATTAACTCTCATTTGAATAGTAAAAGTATTTGCATTAGGCACTGTTAAAATCTCAAAAGCACCTGTCGTAAAATCTGATGCTACATATCCTGTGGGTGGGGTTACAGATGTAAAGGTTACATATCTTCCTTTCTCTAAACCGTGCCCTGTTTTGTTTACGGTTACGTTATTTTGACTTGAAAAAGTATCAAAAGTAGCGCCAGTGATAGCTGTTGCTAAAGGACTAATGTCGTAAAAAGCTCCTTCGTAATATAAGAATAACCCTTGCGATGTTCCAATAGCTACGTATTTTTCACCACCAAAACTGGTAAAAGCATGTTGAGCACGAGCAGCTCCAGGTAATGTTTCTTGAGCTTCTGTAAGTTGTTTCCAACCACCTATTTTTTCAGGTAATCCATATCTAAATCTAACAAAGTCTCCATCGACCCATTGACCTTCGGCTCCAGAGTCTGTTGCTTGTTTATTAAAACCAGGTTTAAAGTTGAGTTTCTGTAGCATAACTGCTGTATTATATAGGTTTATATAGAGGTTGCAACCTAAACTAATTAGGCCACATATATGTTCCAAGCCACGGATATACGTTTTTTAACGCTATCTTTTATCTGTTTGTGTATACCATGTTTAAGTATGGATGGCCATATTAAAACGTCATCCTCTTCTGCGGTATAATTATAGGCAGGTAAAATCCAAGAATTTAAAGAGTTTTTTTGATTTAACATTTGTTTATATAATTTAGGTTTAAGCACTCTAGCAAATGTTGCGTTTCCTTCTGAAGGATTAATAAATAAAGTTGGCAAATGTTTTTCTGAATCAAAGAATATATAGTGTGCGCCCACAAAATCGGCATGAGCATGAACGTGTGGGTCCATGTAATTATTTTTTTCTATTACAGAATAGTTTATAATTTTAATAGTTATATCTCCTTGAATACCTAAAGAAGAAACGTATTGCTTAGACATGTCTAAATATATTTTTTCTAAAAGCTTGTAATTAGGTGTTACAAAAGAAGTGTTGTGTTCATCATCTACACTGTGATGAAGATGACTATTTGGATCCCATTCGTTTCTTTCTTTGTCTAATTGATAGTTACTAAGAATAGTATTAATAACCTCTTTTTTATTATAGTCTTGAGGATTGACTTTATACTTTACGATAGGAAAACCAAATAATCTATCCATTAATAAGTTGTTTTGGAAAAGCTTGAAGATTAAAGTGGATAAATCTAAAAGGAATTTTACCTGAATCAACTACAAAACTATGAGGTAAATATCCATTAAATATAACCATGTCTCCTGGTTCTGGTTTATATTGTATAGTAGATATGGCGTCTGTCATTTGATTTTTGTCTTTTTCTTTTAGCTTTGTCATTAAAGCACCGGGTCTAGGATCGTGAAATAAAGGAAACGAAGAACCTTCACCACACTTTAAAAAATAAAAACCCGATACGTGTTGATTATAATGGACGTGAGTTTCATGAGCTCCTCCACCTTTTTCAGTAAACTCTTGAACCCACAACTCAGTAAACATCATGGTATATGCATTCATATCAAAACCTTGATTGTCTAAATACCATAGAGCGTTGTTTCCTACAGCGTCTGTTAGTGGTTTAAAATTATTGTCCATAGTCAAACTTGTTGAATGATTGACTTCTCCAAATTTATTACCAGTTTCTTTTTTTGCTTTTTCAATGTAAGCATCACAATGTTTATNNAGATANAATAACTCNGGATAATTTTTATGCCAGATTGAGGATGTAAAAAGTTTTANTTGTTTATAATTATTGTCCATTCTAATTCCTTTAGTAAGTCTTTCATATCAACTATTTTAAGTTTTTTGTTTTTAACATACTGAGTTAATTCTTCAACATCTAATACAATGTATTTATCTTTATATTCAAATACCATTTTGTCGGCTTTCTTTTTAAAATCTCCTTTTTTACCAAAAACACCTTTTATTTTTTGTATAGGTTTCAAATCAAATTTAAAAGGCTGATTTGTTCTATCCTTTATAATTCCCTGTATGTCCCATCCTAGATGCGGAGTTTNAGGTTTTTTTATATCAATTAAATAATCTTTAAAAGCCATAACCAAAAGATAAACTTATTCTTGGATCAAGTCCAATACCTTGATGAATTTCTCCTCTTTTATAAGATATTAAATCCCCTGGATTAAGCACATGATTACCATCTGCATCTCTGAAACATGTTTGTCCTAGAACACTTAGTATTGCAACTTCATAGTCATCTACATGAGTTGCACCACTTGAACCTGGTGCAAATGCTAAAAACATATCTAGATCCCAATGATCAGTTACTTTTAAATCTTTTTTTATTTTATCACAGAATTCGTGAAAGATAGGATGTTGATGTATATGTTTTATTTGAAATACTTCATTCAATATTTTTCCTTCTTTATAATCGCTTTTGTAATAACTTGTTACATTTAAGTTAATTAATATTTCAGGTAAAATATTAAACGTTATTGGTCTGTCAAACTTATAATAATTTCTAATTATCTTGCTCATTTTTAAAAAAACTAGGAAGACCTAAATAAGGTCTTGTGTCGTATAATAAATTTGTATTTTTGTCTTGCGTGTAGTGTAAAAACAATTGCACACATTTCTCACCTTTAAAAGGTTCTCTCCAATGTTCTAGCGTACACCCTTGATACATCAAAAGATCGCCAGGTTTTAAAATTATTTCTTTACCTTTTTTATCTTTTTTACCTGACGGCTCTATAAATATAGGCCAAGGATCTCCTCCTACATTAAGGGTAGCAGAAACAGCACAACTTGGTCTGTCTGTATGACGATTTAATTCATTATTTCTTCTATAATTTCTAGAATAAGAATACGTAGGAATTAATTTTAATTTAGTTTGTTTTTCAATAACCTGTTGTAATCTTAATAAAATAGTATCTCCTACAGGATCTCCATATAAACACAGACCACTATCAGGTACTTGAGGATCCCCAATAATTCCAAACCCTGTTTCAAAAGGGGATATATATTTTTCATTTAAAAGTCTTAACAAAACTTCTTCTTTCATCAATAAATAATTATATAAAAAATCAATTAAATCTTTATCTAAAGAATTTTTTATAACTTTAATTTTATCTTTTTTATAATTTANCTTTTTCATTAACTATATCTTTGTGTTTTAATAACGAAACATNCTTATATTTTAATTTTAAATCAGAGTCAAAATAATGATTCATCATGTGTTTAAAAGTGTCTGGAACAAATTTATACTGTTGTTTTATGTCTGTGTTATCTTTGTAAAAACCTATGCCGTACAATACTTGAATAAAATTTTTAGCCCAAAAAAGTTTATAATCGCCTCCCTCAACATCTTGATCAATAAGTAATCTTCTTTTTGCTATGGACAATAATCTTTTTAGACTAGGTGGAGCATTGTCTACAGTGTAACTTTTCCAAAATTTATTATTTTTATCGTGTGGTAGGTAATGTAAAAATACAAAATCTCTTATATTATTCATAATCCCTTCGACTCTATCATTATATTCTTTTCTTATACTTTCAGAATTACTTTGCAAATCGTGCATTAATAAAAAAGTTTGTTGTATCGTAGTGCCGATAGACGTAGCTTCAAGAGGTTCAATAAAATTACCGGCTAAACCAATGGCCACACAGTTTTTAATCCAGGCTTTATCTAATCTACCTGGATCAAACTTTATGTGTTTTCCTATTGTTACTTCATAACCTAAATCTTTTTCTACTTCTGCTTTGGCCTCGTCAGCTGTAATAGACTCATCAGAGAATATATAACCATTACCATGTCTTCCCTGCACTGGTATTTTAAATCTCCACCCATGATTTAAAGCTTTAGCTAATGTCCATATGTTATAGTTATCTTCATCAGGTGTTTGAAAAGTTATAGCTGAATTTACTTTTAAATATTTTTTGTAGGACACCCATTTAGCTCCTAACTTATTCATTAAAACTCTTTTAAAACCTGTGCAGTCTATAAAAAAATCAGCTTTATATTGTTTGTTTTTACTTTTTATTAAATCAATACCTTTTTTATTTACTTTTACTTCAGTAATAATATCATCTATTACTTCAATACCTCGTTGTCTAGATAGCTTTTCAAGAAAAATATTTAATTTATGTGTATCAAAATGATATTGATTGGGTGCAAAATCAAAAGGCATTATGTTTTCGTAGAAAAAATTATGATTTAATTTTTTATCTTCTAATATTAATTTTAAATAACTAATTTGCTCTTGTCCTTTTTTTATTTCAAAGTCAGGGTCCAAACTATGAAAGTATTTTTGACATCCCCAATTTTCAAACATAACACCAAATTTAAAAGTAGCACCACATTCTTTTACCATTAGTTCTGGATTTAAATTTATAAAATCTAAAAAATCACTCCAGTGTTCAGTTGAACCTTCTCCAACTCCTATGATTCCTATATCTTTAGATTTAATTACTTTTATATTTATAGTTTCTCTAAATCTTTCTTTTAATATTAGAGCGCTTACATAACCTGCTGTGCCTCCACCTAAAACAATTATTTCCATGGTTCTCCTAACGTCCATATAACTAAACTATATCTAGTTCCACTTAATACAGGAGTTACACGGTGATAAACATAAGAGGGGAAAACAATAATACTACCTTGTTTTCTTGTAAAACGACAAACTTCATTTTGTATATTTTCATAATCTCTATATTGAAATTCTAAATTACCACCTTCATACTNATCACCTTCGTTTAATGCACACGTTACAGATAATTTTCTAACATCGTTAGATTTATTTTTTTCGTCCCATTCATCTTTGTGCCATCCATAATATTGATTGTCAGAGTATTTTGTAAATTGCATATTTTCTTGGCCACTAAAACTATAATTCCATTGTGCATTTTTATTTGCTAATTTAATAAAAGGCACTATTTCTTTATATATCCAAGGATCATTTAACCACGCGACTTGTGAATTTCTTATCCGTAAATCAACGTTGCCTTTTGTTTTACCTACAGCACCTGATAAATGTTTTTGTTGATTTCCATACTCTATTACTTCATTGCAAAATTTTTTAGATAAAACACTTTCAAATGCCCACCATGAATTTTTATTAGATAACATATCAATCCTTATTAAAAAACATTACTAACTTCGTGCTTTCCTCTAGATTAAAATCATAACAAGTAGAATGATATCTGTGTCCAGAATATAGAACTAATCTATTGGGATACGCACCTACTTCCATGTAAGGAGCTCTATGAAATTGATGTTCATAAAAAGCTGTTCCGTTATTGACAGATTCATCTAAAGATAAAACACAAGCAAAATCCATATCATCTTTATGAACCAGTCCATATTTATGACTTCCTTGAGGACTCTTTTTTAATTCTTTACCAATTAGTTTTCTAGCAAAACATTTAAAATCTTTTAGTTCACAACCTAAAAGACTTCTTAGTTTTAAAAGAATAAACTCATCATATCTATTATACCAATACTCATGACACGGATAAGCTTCTAATCTATTATAATATAATGTTTGAGCAGGTTGATAACATGCATTAAAATTAACTTGTTTTAAATTAAAGTATACATCTTTATATATTTCATCGGTAAAAAAATTATTTTCTAAATGTACTGCTCCTCTTTGTATAGCTTCATGTAGTTGCATTATAGTTTTTCATAGTTAGTAATTAATAATTGTCTATTNATAGTGTCGTCATAGTTTTTATCTGTAAAATAATTTAAGTCACTATTGAATACAAATATTTCTCCTGGTTCCATTTCCAAAATAGAAAAGTCATTTTCTTGTTTGTAAGTTGGATGTTCTAATATAAGTCTACCGGTGCCTTTAACAACATATATAGATGTATAATGAGGTGATCGTTTATAATCGTAATGATTTATATGATTTCTTTTATATGAAGATTCTAAATATCCATTTACTTGTGCTAAACGATTAATAACATCTAGTGCAATAAAGTTATCAATTTGTCCTATTTTTTCTCTAATATAATTTTCAATCCAATCTATATGTTGGTTTGGAGTTTTTATTATAATATCGTTGTAATTATTATTAGGGGTAAATTTAAAATTAATATAAGTATTTATAATAAAAGCAGAAAGTTTATCATTATCCATTTTAGAGGCTTTAAATGGAAATTTAAAATTAAATAGATCTTTACTAATTAAATTATATTTCATACCTTTTTCTTTCTTATATATTGATTATTTAAATAATCAATTACTCTGTACTATACGGACGCCACTCTTGATTATCTTCATCCCAATGTTGTTCAGGGAGATTATCAGGGTTTGCAACTGGTGCTTCCCAATCTGTTCCATCAGCTTTTAAAGTCCAACTTGCATATGGTTTTGGTCTTAAAAACTTACCTGTTTCACTGTTGTAAGTAGATCCTATTCTAATATGTAGTTCAGCTTCCTGAGCGCTTTCAGGATGAGCAATCCAATTTTCTTTTAACCAACCTGTTGATTTTTCTAATTTAGTTCTAATGTCTAAATCATTATCCCCTTCGCCTACAATTGATGTAAGGACTGTGTTTGTATCAGGATCCATTTTTGCGTAGTGTTTAATCATTATTGATATTTATACCTTATAATAACTGTTCCAGATCCACCTGCATTAGGTGAGGGATATGTAGGATAACCGGCATTGTCGCCGGCTCCGCCGCCACCTCGGCCTGCTGTAGCTTGCGATCCTCCAGATAAACTAGTTCCTCCGCCTGCCCCTGATGTAGAAGGGCTAGGGCCTCCTGCAACTCTTTGAGGTGTGCTTGGACTAGTATTTTGTTGAGGGGCACCTGCTCCTCCAGCTCCAAAAATTGTACTTGTGCCATTAATATTAAAAGTTCCGCCGTTTCCGCCGTTTCCTCCAACACCTAGGTGTCCACCAGAAGCTCCTTGACCTCCTGAAGTTAAGCCTCCGCCGCCAGCGCCACCATACGCGCCATGAATTCCAGTTCCGATAGGTCCACCTCCATTACTTCCTTCAGGTGGAGAATATCCTCCATCGTTTCCCGTTCCTGATCCTGCTCTATGGCCTCCGCCACCGCCCGATCCTCCAGGATATGCTCCGTGACCGCCGTTTCCGCCGCCACCTTCTCCGCCGCCCGTCGTACTAATTCCACCAAAGCTTGAAGGGCCGCCTCTAGTTCCTGATGGAGATCCGACTACAACTGGGTAAGTTCCTGGAGATGCTGAAACTTGTACTCCGGCTGTTGAGCCTGAGCCTGATGAGTTAGATGCTTGACAATAAGTTCTATTAGAAGATCTCGTGCCGCCTCCGCCGCCACCAGAATTTCCTGGACCATTTCCGCCAGAAGCAACTACTAAATAATCAACGTAAGATCCATCTCCACCACATGCAGGTGGAAGACCAGCAGAAGAAACTACAAAACATCCTGATGATGTAAATGTATGAACTTTGTAATCACCGTCAGTAGTTTCTGTTCCACCAGTAGCTACAATAAAACTACTCCCTGTTGATCCTGTTTGACCAAACCCTTTTGATGAAGCTGCTCCGAATGTTCCTAGTAGTGGCATAATCTTTCTCCTCCTAATTTATTACGCAAACTGTGTTTGAGACGCTAATACTGTAAACGTCGCTGAACCAGTTTTAATAATAGTGTATGAATAAGCATCTAATGAACTTGCATTACCAGAAGTTGGTGCAGATCCACCTTGCCATTCTGGAGTGACACTTGATCCATCAATTTGAAATGCTGAATTATAATATGGTGTTGAACCCATTTTTACAATGTGTGCAATAGTTAATGATTCACCTGTATCCATAATAGAATCTAAAGACGTTGAACCATCTCCTCTAACATTTAATGTCCAGTTAGCTGCTGCGTCTGATGTAAAGTTCCATACTGATTGAGTCAGAGCATCGTAGTTGATTGTCCCTGTAGCAGCTGTAGCTTCTGTTGTAACTTTTTCTGCAACACCTTGAATTTTACCTTGGCCATTGAAAGTCGCTCTTCCATAACCTTTTGGTGAAATATTTATATCAATGTTAGAGTCACCTCCAGTTGCAGATAAATTTGGCGCATTACCTGTAGCTGCGTTAGCAACTGTAAATTCATTAACTGCAGATCCAGTTGTTGAAAATTTAATTTGTTCGTTTGAACTTTCGTCTAAGATAGCTTTTGTATTATCAATAATAATATTCTGTGCGTTAGTATCTAAGTCTGCTGAAAGTTGTGGCGAGAAGTCTGATGATAAATCTGTAAATGCTGTATCAACAACGTTAGTACCGTCAGAGTAAACCATTTTAGTTCCTTTGTCAGCAGCTGCCCAAGTGACACCAGTTCCAGAAGAAGTTTTAACAGTTACTGTATAAGCACCTGTTGTAGCATTGTCGATGATATAAGTTTTTTCAACAGAATCTGGAACAACAACGTTAACTGCTCCTCCGATTGTTCCAACTAATTTTAATACTTGGTTTTTACCATTTGATAAAGCACCATTAGAAAATGTTAAAGTTGCACCTGTAGTAATAGCAACTGATTGGAATCCACCAATTGCTTGTTCTAAGATTAATAAGTTTGTATTTGTGATCTGACCCCAAGTTCCTGAGTTTTCTCCAGTTGCTTGGACTGTAAGTTTTAAACTAGCCGATGTAGAGTTCGCCATTTTTTATCTCCAATTCTTAGTATATTATTAATATTTTTAAATAGTGTCAAACACTTATTTTAGGCAGCATTTGTAGGAACTTCCTTCCATCCTGGAGGTGTCGTTGGCGCTGAACCTGTATCGACTGCATTCCAAATCAGTGTATTTGTACCTGTACCTAGACCCATTGTCAAGAGGTTTCCAGGAGGAAATACTCTAGTTTCTGTAATAACATCTGCTACTGAATTTAAAGCAGCTGTTAATGCAAATCCTGTAACATCTACAGGAGTATTTAAATCTACTACTTCATTACCCAGAGTAAGAGCCATTGTCTGACCATAATTAGGATCAGCTATAAATTGACCATTATTCCATCTTGAATTACCCCACGTAGCATCACCCCAAGCCATGGTAGTATCACCAGCTCCAGTGTTTGCATCTCCGGTAATATCAAAATTGTTTTGACCTGGTATGGCTAAACTAATAGACATTTGTTGACCAGTAACAACTGCATCTGGTGCAGGGTCTACACCTGAGAAGTTTTCTGACATAGCCATTGCAAGTAATTCAGTTTGACCATTACCCCAAGCTAATGTGCCCCAAGAAGATTTATATCCCCAATATCCCGGTATTTTACTTGTTATTTCTGCTTTAGTAATATTGTCTGCATCTACACTTCCTAAAGAAGCTGACATTGCAAAACCTGTAGGTTGAGCAAATGCAGGGTTGAAGTTTAGCTGCGCAACCATTGGTATACCAGAAGGTGTTGCTACAAATGCAGAGAATGCATCTACAGTTCCAACATTCATTGTTGCTGAGTTTCCTGAAAGAGTTAAATTAGAATCACCATTAATTGTAGCACCACTAAGTCCCTCTGCCATTGACATTGCAATACCAGTGACTGCGTGTAGGTTTCCTGATTCACCCCAAGTTTCTATTCCCCAGGCATCAGAACCCCATCCTTGATTAATTTCGTTTGTAATTGTTATGCCACTATTGTTAAGTGACATGTCCATGTTTTGACCGCCACCCCAGAAATAAGTTCCCCATGTATCTCTTCCCCATAACGTATCGTTAGGATTAGAAACAGGAACAGTTAAATCTTGGTTTTGATTCCATGCACCTTGATTATAAGGATGAGCGCCCCATGAATTGACAACCATATCCATGATACCACCCATTCCGATACCATGCGAATAACATAAATAATAAAAATCTGTGAAAGAAGATGGAGTTACTTCTATGTATCTAGTGGTAGCTGCATTAAACGTAGTGGTGTTTGTATATTGTGAATACGTAACGTTGCCATCTAAATAATAAGTTACACCAGAAGTTAAATAACCTCCAACACTTGTATTGCTAGAAAATATTAATGGATGATTATCGTTAGTGGCTTCGCTTTGATCAAAACGTAGAGTAGAATCAGCTACCCAGCTAACTGTGCCGGGTCCTGTTGAATTTCTTGCTCCGTCTAAATAAAATACATTACCTGTACCACCGCCATAGAGACTACCACTCGCGACGGTGACCGTGTAAGTTTTATTTGCCATAGGAGGTTACCTCCTACGATTAACCAGAGATCCTTAGAATCGCTGCTGTTGATGTTGGCGCTGGAAACTGAATAGTGAACGTACCAGAAGTAGCTGTCTTATCTGCTCCAAAATCTAAAACACAAACTGATGCATTAGTTGTATCAGAAGATGTATTGTAAATTAAAGCACCTCTAGCTGTTAACGTCACTCCAGTGAATGATCTATCTGCAAAATCACATCTTGCTACACCTGCTGAAATCGATGTTCCGTTGTTAACAAGTAGTCCACCACCTTGAGTGTATTGACCAGTGTTTCCAACTTGACCACCAGTGCTGTCTCCAGGGTAAGCTGTAGTTGCAGAGTTTAGAGTTGCTGTTGAAGAGTAAAGAGCTAACTTGAACTTGTCACCACCAGTTTGTTTGAAATTCATGTCAGCTTCTAAAAGCTGTTTCTTAAATGAATTACAAATTGCTTGTGTTATTGCCATAGTTTTTTCTCCTTAACTTATTTTCCGACTCGAGGAACACCTGATTGATATTCATCTCGTCTTCTTCTTCCCATTTGCTCAATTGCAAATCCTTCAACCACCTGTTTATACTTTTGTTCATATAATTGCAAGAGGTCTTGTGGGCCTTTTAAAAAGCCATAAGCTTCTACTAGGCATGCATACAAAAGTCCGTTGGGAAAGTTCAAACTGATGTATGTAGTAGTATTTGTAGCCGATAATCCAGGATCTTTCAAGATATAATTTAACTGAATTGTGTAATTAGCATTTGGCGTAGGCGCAAATACAATGTGGTTTTTATCCCACCAGCTATAATATTTTGGAACCCCAGTAGACTCGGTAGGGTTAAATTCTGACATAAAACTTGTATCTCTCCACTGTAAAAAATCTCTGTTGTTAGCTTGACCTACTCCATCAGAATCTACAATCTGAGCAGATCTAATTACCAGAGTATTGTCTGGAGTTTGAATAAATCTAGTTCCACTTGCTAATGCAGCTGTTGCATATCTTCTGTTGTTATCTGAGTCTACATCTCTTAAAATTCTAAACTCAGCATCCTCAATAAAATCATTTATAATAGCATCAGTTAATACAGTGCTTGTTACTTCTGTATAATCTCTAATCTTTGTTACTAATTCAGCGTACGTCATGATATACTAATTGTTACACCCCCTAATCTTACTACTGCTTGTCTTNTACCATTNATNACTCCCGGATCATCAGGAACCATNCTACCATTACTAACAGTTTGAAATGCAAAGTCACCAGGTAAANNTAANNTNGCTACCATNTTACCACCACCAATTTGATTTGATGGAAAGTTTTGAGGTCTTGCTTGTTCTAAACCTTGTGGGTCAGCTACAAATGGTTTTGGTTCTAATTGTGGTTGTTTACGTTCGTATTCTGAAATGTGAACAAATGCACCATTCCATTCAGTAACCATCTGTCTCCAAGGAAATGCTTGACCACTCCTATCTGAAATTGCTAGTGCGTATTTTCCTTTTGCGTATTTAGCCATTATATCTCCGGATAATAAGTTTTAGGTGAAATATAAACGCTTGCTGGAGAACCGTCTTCTTGTAGTGCTCTTTGCAATTCGTCTTCATAAATTAATTTCATCTCTTGTATTCTTTGTGGAGCTTTTTTCATAGCTATGTAATAAGCTAAACCTGCACACATACAGGGTACAAATCTATTAACTACATCTGCTTCGTTAGTATAATCTCCAGCATCTTGAATTCTTTTAACATAATAAAAATAAATAAAATCACCTGCCTGAGTATCACCAGGTGTTAAGTATAAAGTGATTGTAACTTTGTCTATGAACCTTTGTACAAAATATTGCGATGGTTGACCTGTAGAAGTCTTATTTGAAAAAGCTTGATATTGTGATCTGTTAATTTTTGAAAGTGGTGTATCTACATCACTTGAGTTTCTGAAACTAGCTTCAAGAACATCTGAAACCATATCAACAAAATTTGTAACTGCATCACCAGAACTGTGAGCTGCTGCTGTTGTGTTATCTGCTCCACGTCCAGAAAGAGGACAAATAATATTATTACCAGAAATAGAAGTGTATTGTATTACTTCGTTATTAATTCTAATTTTTCCTGTAGGATTCATATTTTTAACAGAGGCAACAGGTATAGTTGTGGCCGTAGCTAAAATACCAGATGTTAAAGTTGTAGTTATTCCGTTTGCGTCTCCGTCAGATGGAGATCTGAATAATGTATATTCGTTTTGTCCAGATGCTAATGTAATGGCTGTTCTATCNACTTCCCAAAAATGCAAACCTCTGTTGTCCCATTCTTGAAACATTATATTTAAAGAACGTCTTGCTGATCTTAAATCATTACCAGAGTAATCAAATAGGCCTAATCTTTCAAAAGCCTCTGTAATAATATCATCGATCGAGAGAAATTTCTCGAATGTAGTAGTGCCTGAGAAAGCCACTTAAGCCTCCTTAATTGTTGTTTCCACCACTATGAAAAACAGTTGCTGCTACAACATGTTCAGTAGTAAAATTAACATAGACTCCATCTTTACAAAGTATAGGTGCAGGGAAAGTTATTGTAATACCCTCTGCGTTTGCAGGTGTTTTACATTTAAACTTAATTGTCCCTGAAGAACTTCCATCTCTTAAGTGAAAGTCTCCAGCTGCTGATCCACTATCTAAGTAAACTCCATAGACTCTAGTTCTACCTGTTTGAACAGTAGATGTTTCTGTATTTACATAAGTGCTTTCGCAATCTTGTGCCGATCCAAATGTCGCCATTATATTATCTCCTTAAAATTTTATGCGGGCCCGAAGGCCCACATCTAATTATTTATTACGATCCACTAAAAGGTGTAACAATTGTTCCGTCACCAATTAACAAACCTTCAACCATGTAAGTGTTTTCTGCAGTTGCAGTAAACTTAATTCTAGATCCGATTAAGCCACCTTTAGTAGCATTACCAGCTCCAGCTTCTCCGTTTAAGTTTACGATATCGTTTGCTGCTGTAGGTACGAAAGCTTTTTTCGCTCCATCATCAACACCGATCATAACTGCACCCACAAACTTGTCAGTACCATCAGTTGAAATTGTTCCAGTGAATTCATCAATGAAAACTATTTCAAAAGTTGTACCAACTGTACTTGGGTTGTTTGGATCTCTTCCTGGTCCTGCAGATGCTGAATCAGCTCCACCAACGATTGACGGTAAAGTAATCGCTGTAGGTGTTCCAACAGGGTCCATAGTAAGAATTCTGCCTGCGTGAGCTGCTACAGTTAAATTTGTAGCTGCAGTTAACGCAACAGTTGATCCTGGTCCTATTGATTGGAATCCAGCACGTGATCGTACCGGTCCATCAAATGTAGTATTTGCCATAGTATTATCCTCCTAATTACGTTCATGCAGTCTTTAGGCCGTCGACTATACTCGTCTACATGAACTTATTTGTATAGTGATTAATTTATATACTAGATTTTAGTAGAGTGCAAGAGAGCCTGTAATGTGAATGCGATTTATTCAACGATGTAGCTTTTTTTAAGTAGCTACAGAAACTTGGGGTGCAGCGTCTTCCACCTTATTAGCTAGATGCTCTCTTTTAGCTTCTGCTAATTTTATATGGCTAATTACTTCTCTGACTTTTCTGTCAATCCTAACCATATTGAGAGTATATCTACCCTCTTTAAGATGCTCCTGCTCCCATTCTAGATCCAGACCCTTCTTCTTTGT
>FUFK010043854.1_pt1 | contig 58496 bp, 95 predicted proteins | sample 1021851 | NCBI WGS metagenome assembly FUFK01 (sample SAMEA51879418, study PRJEB19060) | metagenome
TACAGCTAAGATAACTGATAATGCAGTAACAGCTGCTAAATTTAATGCAGATGTAATATCAGGACAAACTGCTTTAGCTACAGCTCCTGCAGATACTGACGAGTTTTTAGTTAGCGATGCTGGAGTATTAAAAAGAATAGACTACTCGCTTATAAAAGGTGGTGGTCAAAAAACATTATTATCTACAACGACAGTATCAAGTGCAGTATCAAGTGTAGATATAACTTCAAACATAGATAGCACATACGCTAGATATGAAATAATAGTTGATAATTTTAGTTGTGCAACTCACGCAGCATCTTTAAGAGCAAGATTTACTCAAGGTGGGTCTGCTGATAGTTCAAGTGATTATCTTTGGGTATATCATTATGAACAAAGTGATAATGCTGATACAGCTCGTAATAGAGACCCTTCAGGTGCAGGATATTTTCAAGTTTTAGATGAATGCAGAGAAACTGTTGCAGAACCAGGACATTTTAGATTAACTTTATATAGTCCATCTGACACAAATGCTTATTGTTATGCTGATTGGATTGCTACATATTCAAGAGATGGTGGTAATTGTAATTTTCTTCGTGGTGCTGTTCAATTTAAACAAACACCAGCAGTTGATGGTATAACATTTTTTATGTCATCAGGAAATATTGATAGTGGTGTATTTAAACTTTACGGCATAACATAGGAGTTAAACAATGGCTCTTAATTTTTGCAACAACAATTCTTTATCAGCTTCGTTAAACAAGTTTAACAAAGAAGAGGAGATTCTGTAATGGCATTAAATTTTGCAAATAATAATTCATTGTCAGCAATAACAGCTTTACCAGCTTCAATATCAGGTGGTGGATTAAATTTAATATCTACACAGACAGCTAGTAGTAGTTCTTCATTGTCTTTTACAACAGGAATAGACAGTACCTATAAAGAGTATATATTCAAGTTTTATAATATTCACCCAGCTACTGATAATGTGCAATTTTTAGTTAATTTTTCTATTGATGGTGGCAGTAATTATAATGTAACTAAAACATCTACTTATTTTCACGCTTATAATAATGAAGCTGGAGATAGTACATCATTAGGATATTTTACTTCAGGAGATTTAGCACAATCTACTAGCTATCAACAAATTGTTAATCAGGTTGGTAATGGTAGTGATGAATCTGCTAGTGGTTTTATGCACCTCTTTGATCCTAGCAATACAACATTTGTTAAACATTTTATCTGTACATCTAATTTTTATGCTTACAATAATTACACACAAAATCCTTTTGTAGCTGGATATGCCAATACTACATCTGCAATAAATGCAGTAGATTTTAAAATGGAATCAGGCAATATGGATTCAGGAGTTATAAAATTATATGGAGTTAGTTAAATACAATAACAATTCAATTTCAAGTGTAACTGCTTTAGGTAGCATAGCAAGTGGTTCATTAGTTTTACTTGCCACAAACACTATATCATCAGGAGTATCATCATCTTCTTTTACTTCAAACATTGATAGCACTTACGATACTTATTTATTTAAGTTTATAAATATTCATGCGGCAAATGAATATGACGCATTTCAAATAAATTTTAGTACAGATGGTGGAAGCAATTATAATGTAACTAAAACAACTACTTTTTTTCGTGCAAGACATAATGAAGCTGATAATACTACTGGAATACCTTATGAAACAGGACAAGACATAGCACAAGGAACTGGTTATCAAAATTTAACTTATAATAATGGAATTTCAAATGATGAAAGTACATCGGGAACAATATTTTTATTTAACCCATCAAACACAACATTTGTAAAACATTTTATTTCTATTAATAGTGGACTTGAAGGCGGTGGATTTTATCAAAATACTTTTGTTGCTGGTTATGGAAACACAACTTCAGCAATTGACGCAGTAGATTTTAAGATGTCTAGCGGAAACATAGATAGCGGAGTAATCAAAATGTATGGATTGAGTAAATCATGAGTATAATTAAATTAAATAACAGAGCAGTAAAAGATGCAACAGCAGTAGGTAGCATAACTGGACTCGGTAATTTAGTTTTTATATCAAGATCAACAGCTAGTTCATCATCAAGTTTAAGCATTACATCAGGGATAAATAGCACTTATAAAGAATATATATTTATCTTTAATAATATTCACCCAGCTACAGATAATGCAGAATTTGGATTTAATTTAAGTATAGATGGTGGTTCAAATTATAATGTAGCAAAAACGTCTGCTCCATTTAAGGCACTTCATTCAGAAAATAATTCAGAGGCAACATTGGCATATGAGGGTGGTATTCAATTAGCACAAGGAACAGGGACACAATATGTTCAAGAAAATCTTGGTAATGATAATGACCAATCTTTATCAGGATATTTACATTTATTTGATCCTAGTAGCACAACTTTTGTAAAACATTTTTTATATGTTGGAAATGGAGCAAAGGGTAATGACCAATCAATTAATTTTTTTGTAGGTGGTTATGGGAATACAACATCAGCAGTGAACGCTATTGAGTTTAAAGCAGACAGTGGAAATATAGATTCAGGTACAATAGATATGTATGGAGTTCTATAAAAAATTATGATACTAACACAAACACAAGGAGAAAAATATGCCAAGATATAAAATGGTAAATGGTGAGAGAGTTCAACTCACAGCAGAAGAAGAAGCGGCAAGAGACGCAGAAGAAGCGGCTTGGACAGCTGGTGCAAAAGATAGAGCTATGGCTAATCTTAGAACAAAAAGAAATAATTTGTTAAAAGAAACTGACTACTATGCTTTATCTGATGTTACAATGACTGATGCGATGACAACTTACAGACAGGAGTTGAGAGACTTGCCTGGCACTGTAGCTGATGACGCAACAGCTGCTGATGTTGATGCTGTTACCTTTCCAACAAAACCCTAGTCATTAATATCAATATCAATACAAATTCATATCTGATAAGCAGAATGAATGAAGTATTTATTAATTTTAAAAATTTGTTCAGTCGTAGCAGCGGAATGCACAAGTGAAATCCACAGTACTTTTACATTTAATTCTTGGATGGAATGTGCTAATGCTGGTTACTTACGATCTATTCAAATCAATAATGAAATGGGTAGTGAATTTGTAAATACTAATAAAGTTATTATTAACTTTAAATGCGAACCCATAGAACAAATATAGGAGGATATATGGATAAGTTTTTTAAAATGTTAGTACAAGAAATAAAAATATTTTGGGAAGAGTTGAAAGATGGTTTCAAAAAGAAAACAGAAAAAATCTTCTGTAAGTGCAAGAGAGATTAAAGAGTACGCAGAAAAAAATAATAGCGTTAGAATTTCTTATCACGAGAAAGTCTGTGCTGAACGTATGAAAACTTTGTTCAAAGCTATAGACGAAATGCGTAAAGATATAAAAGATTTACGTGCTGACATGAATAAAGGTAAAGGTGCTGTTGCTTTCTTTGTTGTTGTTGGTGGACTTGTAGCTACAGTTCTTGGTTTCTTTAAATGGAATGGCTAAACGCAGTAAAACAGCTTCAACTGGATTGTATAATGAACTCATCGCACAAGCTAAATTTGCACAAGACCCTAATAAGATTGTATTTGTACCAGCCATGGGTATTGGTCCAATAGACATGGTAGTCTTAGATATTAACACAGGTGAGTATCAAGCCTACGATGTAAAGACTGCAAACTATAGGAAATCTGACTATACACCTAAAGATAGGTATGTTAGAAAGGCAGGATCATTGATAAATAGAGGATTGACAGAACTACAAAAAAAATTAAAAGTTAAGATATATTATAACAAATGAAACTTACAGCTAACATAACTCTTGATGAGCTAACCAAGTCGCAAGTTGCAGAACGTAAAGGTATCAACAACAACCCTAGTCCTGAACAAATAGAAAATTTAAAAGCATTAGCTGTTAATATTCTTCAGCCTGTTCGTTCACACTTTGACAAACCTTTAATAATATCTAGCGGTTTTAGATGTGCAGAACTTTGTGTAGCTATAGGATCAAGTGTTAATAGTCAGCATACAGCACATGATGAAGCTGCAGCAGCAGACTTTGAAATACCAGGTGTAGACAATAAAGAATTAGGAACTTGGATTAGAAACAATCTTGAAGTCGATCAAGGTATATTAGAATTTTATAAAGATGGTGAACCTTCAAGCGGATGGATTCACGTAAGTTATTCAAGAAATCATAACAGACAACAATGGCTAAGAGCTATGAGAGAAGAAGGTAAGGTTATTTATAAACCTTGGCTAGGAGAATAATGTGGTTCAACGTACTAGGTATGGGAATTAAGACAGCTGCCAAGCTGTATTCTGATAAACAAAAAACAAAAGAAGCCTTGTCAGAAGCTAGACTACTTCATGCAGAGAAGATGAGGAGGGGTGAGATTGAATATAAAGGTAAAGTATTTGAGCATCAGAAGGGAGACTGGAAAGATGAGTTCGTACTTATCGTACTTTCCACCCCCATCTTCATGTTAGCTTACTCTGTGTTTGCAGATGATCCTGAAATAGAAAGAAAGATGGATATGTTTTTTGAAAAGCTACAAGCTATGCCTTGGTGGCTAGTTGGATTGTGGGTCAGTGTCGTTGCAGCAATCTATGGTATCAAAGCTAGTGAAATAAAAAACTTTAGCAAATGACAATCAAAACATCTTTTGTTCAACAATATTCACGTAAAGTAAAACTATTATCTCAACAAACAGGTAAATATGGCAAGGGTAAAGTTCGATTTAAACAAACCAAAGCACGAAAGAATACCAAAAAGTACTAGCATTGGTAGACGACCCAAGATGTCATCTATGAATAAACATAAGAAACGTACTTGGAAAGCCTACAACTCACAAGGACATTGATGAAACCCATAATGATAACCCTGTTATACCTGACTTTTGGTGGTGATATAAAGCAAGATACCTTTGAGATATTTACAAGCTGTAGCAGTTGGTTTAATACTAATGTGGTAGTACATGAGAAAAAGAAAAAGACATTTATGTCAAATCATTATTATCATACCTACAAAGGTAAGAAAGTTATAGGTTATATTTGCGAAGGAGACGAACCACAATGAAAGTAAGCGAGGACACATCAGTATCAATGCCAATCAAAAATATGGTTGGTATCATCATAGCTGTAGCTATGGGTATTTTTGCTTATACTGAAGTCACTGCTAGACTTACATCTTTAGAAACTTCACGTGAATTATTCCAAGCAGACTTACTCAAAAAATCCGAGCAGTTACCAACTGATCAGGAACAATATATGTTGTTGGAGACAGTGTTTAAAGATGTAGAAAAGCTAATTGAGACACAAGAACAGAATATGACAAACAAAGTAAACATAGAATTTTTAAAACAACAAGTAGATAAACTACAAACTGATGTAGAAAAATTAATTAGAAATGGAAGTAGTCACTAATGGTTGAAACAGTTATAGCTTTACTTATGTTTGTTGGTCCTGATATTAAAGAGCATCGTATACAAGAGTCTATGTCTGTATGTTTGAAGCATAAGCGTGAAGCCATGAGACAAGTTAAAGACAATATAGATTATAAATGCGTTAAATCAAAAGCAGAACTTGAAACTAATATTGATGGATCTAAATCTATCAAAGCACTCATACTAAAATAGTGTATTGTATCTTATGGATGCGGAATGATAAGTGGGAGTTGTTCACAAATGAGATATGGGACACAGAAAAAGAAGCTACAAAGTATGCACTTAAAAAACACTTCAAGAAAAAGGATAAATGGAAAGTTGTAAATTATTTCAAAGAGTATAGAATGAAATCATGGCTATAACATACAGAGGTGAGAGATTTGCAGGGTACAATAAACCTAAGAATGATAGAACTAAAACTAAGAAGTTTGCTGTTCTTGCAAAGTCAGGTAACAAAGTTAGATTGATTAGATACGGAGATGCAAAAATGGCTATCCGTAAATCAAATCCCAAAGCTCGTAAATCTTTCAGAGCTAGACATAGATGTGCTACTGCAACAAACAAGCTCACTGCTCGTTATTGGTCCTGTAAAAAATGGTAGTAAAGAAAAAAACTTGGTCACGTAAGAACATCACTATCGTTTGTGGGTATTGTCTTATGTGTAAAAGACAGCTCTTGAGTAATGAAGGTGGATGGATTATAAATGCAGAGAGGAAGTATTTTTGTCATCATTACAATGGTACAGAAAGTTGCTTCGATAAATATATAAATAAGGAGAAACATTATGCCAGGTCATTACGGAAAGAAAATGAAGAAGCCTTCTATGGTTAAGAAAGCCAAGAAGAAAAAAAATAAAAAGAAAAAATAATGCCAAAGAAAAAAGGTAAAAAAAAATATACTGCAAAACAGATGAAGATAGCTCGTGTAGCTTTTCCAAGAGATAAGATTACAAGAGCAGACTTTGCCAAACTCAGAGGAAGAAAAAGAAATGGCTAAACTTTGTGCTAGAGGTAAAGCTGCTGCAAAGCGTAAGTTTAAAGTATACCCATCAGCGTATGCCAATATGTACGCTGCTGGTGTATGTAGTGGTAGGATAAAACCTAAAGCTAAGAAAAGAAAAAGATAATGTCAAAAGGTTTACGATCATGGGTCAGAGCCAACTGGGTAGATATTGCTAACCCAAAGAAAGGCGGTGGCTTTCCTAAGTGTGGTCGTAGTAAAGGTGAGAAAAGAAGAAACTATCCTAAGTGTGTACCCGCAGCGAAAGCTAGAGCCATGTCGCCAAGTCAAAGAAGAGCAGCTGTATCAAGAAAACAAAGTGCAGAACGTAGATCACGTAGAGGTAAAAGACCAAACTATGCTAGGACTTAACAAGTTCTTTCTTTATCATCTCGTAGTCTTTCCAAATAAATTCTAAAGGTTTCCAAAGACCTGATTGTTTTACTTTCTGTCGTCTGTAATGAATGATTGTTGAATGATCATAATTAAAGAACATTCCTAGCTTGGGTGTAGAGATTTGAAAATGTTCTAAAATATAATTTATAATGACAGCTCTTGGTTTGACCATGTAAGCTAGTCTCCTTCTACTCATAACTTCTTCTGTACTAACATTAAAATGCCTAGCAACAATGTATAAAATTTTATTAAAAGTTTCGTAGCCAACAGGATGTTTGTATTCAACTTGCTTTTTTATTCTCTCTCTATCCTCTTGCATCTTAAGTTTGTCAGCCATAGCTTGACTCTTATAAATTAAATGTGTTTCGGCTAACCTGTAGCCATTCTTAAATCCTGTTCTGTATATCTGTAGTTCTCTTGGTGATAGTTCTCTAAACATGATAGCTTTCATGCCTAGCTTAATTTGTTTTCTTTTCTTCTGTATTATTTCAAAGTGCATAGCTTCCCTTAGTTGTTCTCACAACTCTTTGTTGTTTTTTTAATTAATAAGAGCTAGGCTCTCATTAGTTTGTCTGTAAGATCAGCAACTTTCAAATGAAGATTATAACTTTCAACCTTCAACTTGTTAGCTCTCTGCAAATGTCTGACATACAATTCACTTTTCTTTCTTTGTAAGTCCTTCGTCTTTTGCAGGTCTTTCTTGATCTCTACCATTTGGTTCTCGACCATTTTCCTCCTTCACTTTTGTAAAGTCAAATTTAATATTATTAACTTTTACTTCTACAAACTCACCTTTACTCTGTGGGTCAGCAGCCTTCTCAACGTCATCAAACTTTTCTATATAAGTAAAGTTTGCTTCGCCATATCGGTATCTTATATATGTTTTTTTCCGTTTTGTCAATCATAGTCTCTCTTGATTGCCATCTCTACATAATGAATAGCTTTTAGCAAGTCTTGTTTTTGACCTTTAGCTTTGTGTCTGCACAGGTATTTTATAGCATTGCCTTCGGCAAAGGGTATGTTGTTCTTGTTAATAAATTCACTTGCTTGGATAGGCATGGATGAATAATGATCACCGCCTATTTGTTTTTTATATACATCATCAGTCATAATTTTTAAGCCACGAGACAGAGAAAAACAACTCGAAAGGAAGCCAAGGGGATGGCTAAAACTCCGTCTCGTAGCGATTGAGCTATGCTCTTTTATCTTCTACCATAAGTTCCAGTTCTTTGAAAAGGTTTTTTATACCCACCAAATTGCTGTGGCTTACCCCCACTACCTGATTGTGATGTATTACTATCGCTTGGTGTAAGTACAACATTCAATCCACCTGTAGGTGTTCCATCTTCTTGCGTATCATCAAACGCTGCTTGATTATACCAAGTGTTTCCTATCTTAGCTCCTATTCTCCAAGTCTTACCTGGTGGCGACTTAGGATTAATAGGTGCAACAAAGCTAGGTCTGTTATCACCTGGCTGTTTGTCTTGATTAGGCATAAGTTTTATATATATCTTATCCATTATATTTTCTCCTGTTTAGTTATTAAGTTCATCCTAGATTTGAAAGCATTGTCTAGCAATCTAAAATCTTTTGGATGATTTTTTTGTGTCTCTACAAACGTAGGTCTATACACATGATAACGAAGATGATTTAATCTTGTTTCATGTGGAGCTTTTTTTAACTCCTCTACAATTTGTTTGACTGGTACACCTCTTGTATTTGAGGTGTCTTTAGCTTCCTTGGTGGTTGGTATACCTAAAGATTCTAACTCTTCGAGGGAGGTTATGTCTTTATCCAACACACCAAGAAAACTTAAAGCTCGTGAAATAGAGAAACTTTCTGCCATAGGCAAAGCACCTTGTATGTATGTGCCATTTCTCTTTTTAAATTGTTTATAATGTCCTGTAGCTAACACTCGTTCAGGATCATAAGCGATGATCTTACACTTAGCAATGTAATAATCTTCTTGTTCCATAACTGATACATCAAACCCAAGTTGATCACCAAAGACTTGTCTAAAATATTTAATCTTGCTCCATAAAGAAACAGTTGTCTGACCTGTTGTAAGGTTTTTATATACTCCGTCTCTTCTGCATAACTCATTTACTCTATCTATTTTTTCTTTCATGTTTATCCCCATAGTTGTTTTATTACTGCTAGTTGATCTGCACTAGCATCTTTCATAGTCCAATGTGATAGATCAGGTTTCTCTACAAGACCTGCCATCAGCTTTGGATCGCCATTACTTACTTCAAGTAATCTCTGTATGGTCATAGCTTTCTGTACCATCTCGCTATAACAATATTCTAAATGATCATCCCATAATGCAGGATGATTGTTGTCAAAAATAATATAATCTTTTTCATTTACATAAAACAAGAAAGGTTGTTTCTCTGTTGCTAATCTATAAAAAGCTACTTGGTTTATGTTAATGGGATCAGGTTCAGTTGGTAATTTCTGTGTATAAATTTTTACGTTATCTAAATCTAATCCTCTTGCACTAGGTGGCTTGGACTTTTGTTCTGCAAATAATTGATCTGACTCCCAGTCTATACGACCTAGTATATCTATACCTAAACCTTGTGGAGACATTGATACATATCTTTCACACATTAAAGGTTTGCTGCCAAATATTTCTTTAACTACTTTTAATACATTCTTTATAGTGTCGTGTAATCTTTCAACGACCATCTCTTTTATTTTATCATCTCTTTGATCGTAGCTTTCTTTTTTATAAAGATCGTACTCGTAATTAAATATAGTATTGTAATCTCTATTTTTTATTTCTTCTCTTTCTGCACCTTTGAATACATACTTACCAATCAATCTTTGTGCTACGTTGCCTGACACTGAACCATAACCTAGCTTAAAATTTTTCTTGTCAGCTCTTCTACGCTTTTGATCTCGGACAAAGTAATCCACAATCCACATACCAATAGGTTTCATCTTACTTAATTGAGTGAAGCTAAAGTGATCTTGACCTAGACCACCATTTGTTTTTTCGTATAGTTTTTTTAAATCCATTGTTTTCTTTCTATATATACCTAGTTTTCCACTATGTCTATAGCTAAATAACCCTTGATTGTGCATAACTTTTTTGGTAATACAGCCTATCAACAGAAAGGAATTATGAAACTAAAAGACTACATGAAAAAGAATAAGCTCAGTTGCTCAGAGATGGCTAGGCAATGTGGCATACATAATATTAATCCAGCAACAAATGTATGGCGTTATTCTTGGGGTCAAAGAATACCTCGTAAAGAAGAGATGAAGAAAATTTACTTTGGCACAAAAAAACAAGTACAACCCAATGACTTCTATGACTTTGTTGAATAAAGATAAGAGAGTAAAGGTTTCTTGGATTGATATTGTGTCTAATCCTGAATGGGTTGATAGCGAAAAGGTTAAAAAGCAAAGCTACTCTAAATGTGAAAGCATTGGTTATCTTTTACACAAAGATAAGGACAAAGTTATTATTTATCCTTGTCATTCTTTTGATGAAGATGGTGAGATGGAAATAGGAAACTATACGATTTTTCCAAGATGTGTTGTTAAAAAGATTGAGGTTATTAAATGAAAACTAATCTTAGAATTTTATCACTTGGTGCAGGAGTACAAAGTTCAACATTAGCATTAAAAATTAAACATGGCGAGATACCGATGGTTGATGCAGCAATCTTTGCAGATACTAAAGGAGAACCAAAGAATGTTTACACATGGTTAGACTGGTTAGAAAAACAATTAAATTATCCTGTATATAGAGTTATTTACAGAAATTTAAAAGAGGATATTCTAAATGCTGCTAAAGGTAAACATAAAGCATTCACCGCACCATTTTATACTAAAAATCCAACGACCGGAAAAAAGGGATTGTTGCGTAGACAATGCACGGCAGACTACAAAATCAAGCCAGTGGTTAAAAAAGTAAGAGAGTTATTAGGATTAAAAAAGGGTGAGAGAAGGAAGAATGGTACATCTGTTGAAATGATCATGGGTATATCTGTTGATGAAGTTTTTAGAATGAAAACCAATCAAATAAAATATATTACAAATGTTTATCCATTAATTGATTCAAAATTATCAAGAGAGGACTGTAAAAAATGGATGAAAGAAAAAGGTTATCCAACACCACCAAGATCAGCCTGTACTTTTTGTCCTTATCACTCAACAGAGGAATGGTTAAAGATAAAAAAAAATAAAGAAGAATGGTCTGAGGTTGTTGCAATGGATAAAGCGATTAGGAACACAGAAAAATTTAAAGATGGTGCAAAGGCTACAAAAGTAAATGATGAATTATATTTACACCGCAGCTGTATGCCGATTGATGAAGTGGATTTTGGTAAAGAAGACCCACAAATAGATTTATTTAATTCTGAGTGCGAGGGTATGTGTGGAAACTAGCTTATTAAAAATGATTGGATTAGATTTACAAGAAGTTACTTCACTTAAACAAAAAATAATATCATCAGAAAAATTTAATTTTACTAAAGACGAAGTAGATTTAATTTATAAATTAGCTGGATTTGATCTGCTTTCCGTATCAGAAATGAAAGCACTCATATTACTTTTTACGGAGAAACTAAATGCGTAGTTTTTTAGAAAGCATAATTGATGTTGGAAGTGGTTTTGTTTTAGCTATTCTTATTCAGCTTTATATATTTCCTATGTTTAATTTATATCCAAGTATTTTAGATAGTATAAATATTGCTTTAATTTTTACTATTGTTTCAATAATTCGTTCTTGGTTATGGAGATTAGTTTTCAAAAAGAATGAGGTAATAAAATGAGGATAATTACTATCATATTTGTGGCAGTGATGCTTACCCATTGTAGTAAGATTGAGATAGGTGATTGGACTTACGATCCTAAAACTGCAATGATGAGACTAACCTTTGGAGTATCTAAGTGATGACCTATGAAGGTATTTTTGATGATATAAAATTACATGATGAGATTAAAAAACTAAAGCAACTGATTGAAGAAAAGAACAGCTACATAAGATTACAAGACAAAGAAATAGATACACTGAAAGGACAAATTGATCTGAAAGATTTAGAGATTGAGATGTTGAAAAAGAAGAATGGCTAGATATTGGTATTCTAATTTAGAACAGAACGAGTATAGCAAATGGCATAGGCAATACGAAGGCATAGCCATGATTGATGTAGATGGTATTGAAGTTTGTCCTCAGTGTTATGAGCCACTGGCAATAAAAGAAACTTGTAAAGAAATGGGTCAGAAATATAAAGCTACAACCCTTGTAAAGACCCTCTCAGATCGCCTTAGAGTACCCGCATTTTTGATTTTCACCCAAGACATAGGTCAGGGTAGCCTAGCTTTCAGAATTAAGCGTCTGCACGTTCCTGGAGCTAGTTTTGAACTTATGAACGAGGATGAATGGGTGCGTGAGCTATACCAATTACAAGAGGATCATAAGGACTGTTGCAAATATGCAACACCACACAACATCTAGTTTATGAATAGAAAATACACACCACATATACGTATTCCCTTTTCAATCTTTGCCAATCCTAAATATAAACAAATTCCTGACACATTTAAGCCACATTGTTTATTGCTGCTGATGTGCTTGTTGAAGTTTGTCAATAATAAGACTGGCAAGTGCTATCCAAGACGTGAGACTATTGGTGAGATGTCAGGGTTATCTTATAGCACCATATACAGAGCTACAATTCATTTAAAAAACGCCAAGATTATACATATTAAAAGATTTCCTTCAACACTTTTATACACAATAGACCCTGATTTTATTTATGGTGTTCGGTCTAATAGAACTGAGAGTGGTCTGTCTGACCGATCTGATATGTCTGCTGGACAGGTATTAATAGAACATAACACTATAGAACTAACTTATATAACTAAGATAGTAAAGAGAGTAGTAGAGAATGGAGGGGATCAATCTAAAATAGTTAGTACACTAGCTACCCTACCTGCCGATACTTTAAGAAAAGCCATTAAAGATAGAGACAATATATTCTATGCGAAGTTGGCATTAGAAGAAAATTTAAGAATGAATACAAAGCTCGTGGATATACCTAAAAGTATTGTTGATAACGTAAGAAAGAAAACTAATTACTTTTATAAAAAGAAGGTACACGAAAATAAGGATAAGAATGACAGGGAGACCAAGACAAAAAGTTTTCTGTCAAGGAATAACAAAGACTCATAAACGTAGATGTTTAATGAAAGGTTATCCCCTTGCTAATGGAACATATAAGTGTAAGTATCACGGGTTCAATAATATATTAGGTTTTAGGAAACCAAACTACAATGACGAAACAAGAATTAGACAGCTCAAAGGATTATACCAATTCAGAAACAAAACCTATGAAGAAGTCAGTCAATACTACTACAACAAAGTCAAACCAAGAATTACAGCTAATCAAAGATCAAGATATTTTCATAAGCAATCTTATGCAAGGAAGAACTCTTACGGAGTGCATTACAGACAAGAAAATAAATCAACAACAGATCAGCTTTCAGAAGTTTTACGCAATCTTAAAAAAAAATCCTGACCTTGAAAGTAGGATATTGGAAGCAAGAAAGATTGGTATTCAAACCTTAATTGATAAACTTATGCAGATATTCCAATACCAAGAAACCAACGATCCCAATTCTATTTTGTTCATACGTGAGAAAACAAAGTTTGTTCAATGGGTAGCTGGTAAATTAACTGATCTTTATTCTGATAACAAAGTCCAAAACATTAAGACTGATCAAAGAATGACAATCACTTGGGAAGATACCCCTGATCTTATTGATGTAAGTACAGCCGAAACTGTACCTACACCACCAAAGGATTAGGTTGATCTTTTAATCATAACATCAACACCAATGTTATGTAATAATTCGTCTTTAAATTCCTTGATAGATTTTCTTAATTTCTTTTCATCTTTTATGTGATCTAATTCGTGAACACGATCAGCAACATAAAAAATACATATTCTATCATCAGGCTTGTATTCTTGTTTTTTCTTTTTCATTTGCTTCCTTTCTTTTGTTTTTATAATGAGTGTATATAACACCTTGTACACTCAATATATTTAGTATCGTTAGCTTAGCTAACTCCTCTAAATTCTTAGTCCCAACCTTTTGAACGTCTATATTTTTTCCAGTAGTCATTTTTCTTTTTACCCTTCCATAGCTGCCAACCGAATACAGCTACAGCAGTTATTATAATTAATATTAATTGCTTCTCGCTACTCATGTTCCACCTCCGCTATTGTCAATAAATAATTTTTATTTTTATAACGAAATTCTAAATCTCTCTCAGGTTCATTTAGAGTATTTATAAAAAAACCTGATCCAGTGTTATTTAAAAATTTATGTTTATCCATAAACTTTTGAAATATATTTCCTATTTCTAAAACCCTAGATGGTTTTAATTTTTTCTTCTCGCTACTCATCTGATAACTCCTCTACCTCTATAACTTCAGTATCACCATGCTTACCAATGTTCCAATCATTAAAACCAGTTATTGATATTTCTTTGTAAGCAATTTTTTCAGCTTCCTCTTTTGATTTAGCTTCTATGTATGTATCGTATGTGCATTCCTCCCAAGCATGAACTCTATATTTTTTTAGTTTCTCGCTGCTCATTTATCCTCCTAATCAAAAGGGTTATATCCATACTTTGTTGCATGGTCTATATCCTCTTGTGTTAATTTATCTTCAAAATATTCGCTTGGATTGTCTTTAATGTATTTAATTTGTTCTTCACACTCATCTAATAATCCGTCTATATCTTCATAATCTAAATTATTATGCTCAATATAGTCATCTAAAATATCTTCAATGGCATTATCTTTTAAATATTTTTTTATTTTCTCGCTACTCATTTTTTCCCCTCTTGTTTATTGTGTTTAACTCTCTCTCTGCCTTAGCTTGTTTCATACTATCATCTTCTACTTTATCCATAGAAGATCTAATACCTGACAAGTTCTTTTCATTTATGAACTCGATAACATTGTCGCTTAACCTCTCGCTGTCTCTAAATGGATTAAGAGCAGACCAATTATCATTAGGATCGTTCTTTGATAGATCAACTCCATTCTTTTTCTTAACGTAGTCAATCAACCATTGTGATAGTTTGTTTTTCATATTACCCCTTTTTTATTTCTAAATGATGAATACATTTACCATATTTGTCAAATAAATATTCATTAACTTCACAATGTTCTTGAATATCTATCTCATTCCAATCACTAGGATAATCTAGTTTTTCGATTATATTACCTTTTTCATCTTGATCCTCATAATAATCAAACGGCAATTCATCAAGCCATATTTTTACATTATCTTTACTATCTTGATTCAATTCTTGATAGCTATAAGCATTTACTTTTATTGTTTTCATTTTTTTCCTTTGTTAGTTGTTTATGTATTAACCATAATGGCTATATTTAATCAGAAGTAAATATATATAGTGTTCAAAATGGGTCAAGATATTGTTGTGATATAAATGCAACACGTGGTATTTATGCAACATGAAGTTTATTTATAATATTAAAGATGAGCAAGGAAACGAACAAACACTTCAAGCGATGTCTTATAAAAAACTAATTAAACAATTAAACAATAAATATAAAGCTGGTGAAGTCATACAAGTTAAATATAAGAATAAAAAAGATCATGACTTATTGAAGTATATTAAGATTGAAAAGGTTGAATAGTTGCAATTCTTATCATCAACGCCACGCCACAATCTTACGCAACATGAGCAACGGACACAATTAGAACACAATCAATATTAATTTTGACGTATTGGTGTAGTGATAATAAAAGATTATTGGAAGTAATAAGTATATTAGACAAGATGTTGCCATAATTTACAAATGCTAGACCCCCCTATACCCACGAATGCGGTCGCTGTTATATACGTATATATCATGGGACTCGAGGACACCCTTACAGCCATAGCCACTTATTCACCTTGGCAGACCATCCTTTCATTATTAGAATAATTACTATATGTAGTATGATATGTGGAATTACATACAAGATGATTTAAACTCAATAGTTTACATTGATCCAAAGAAACACACTTTGGTCATAAAGATATTCGGCTTTCCTAATAATGAATCAGCTGAGCTTTATGCTAGTTATGCCATGAGCTTAATGAATTTTGATTATGGCAGCACGACAGAAGATATGCCTAGTAAACTAATCCACTAAAAGATTATGCAGATTAAAATACCCTATACGCCAAGAAAGCATCAGGCTTTTCTTCATAGAGAAATATCAAGATTTAGATGGAATGTATTAGTTTGCCATCGAAGGTTCGGCAAGACTGTGTGCATGATTAATCATTTGATACGTTCCGCCTTATTATCGAAACATAAAAACCCAAGATTTGCCTACATTGCGCCAACATTCAAACAAGCTAAGTCTATCGCTTGGGATTATATGAAACAGTTTACCGCCAAGATACCGCACACCAAGTTCAACGAAACAGAGCTACGTGTAGATTTACCTAATGGCTCTCGTATTACTTTGCTAGGCTCGGAGAACTCAGATGGTTTGAGAGGTATCTATCTTGATGGCTGTGTGATTGATGAGTATGCAAACGTAAACGATAAACTATTTCCTGAGATTATACGACCAGCACTATCCGACAGAAAGGGGTACTGTGTTTTTATTGGAACTCCGCAAGGTATGAATAATAATTTTTATGAATTGTATCAACACGCACAGGGAGCAGAAGATTGGTTTAATTACAAAGCTAAAGCATCAGAAACTAAAATTGTAGATGAAGAGGAGTTGACCAAAGCAAAAGAGGTGATGGGTGAGAAAAAGTATATGCAAGAGTTTGAGTGTGATTGGATTGCAAACATTGAAGGTGCGATCTACGCAGATGTCTTGGCAAAAATGGAAGATAAAAAACAGGTAGCACGAGTACCCTATGACCCTAGTTTACCTGTCTCAACATCATGGGATTTAGGAGTCTCAGATCATAGCAGTATTATTTTTTATCAACAATTAGGTAAAGCAATTAATATTATTGACTATCATGAAGAAAGAGGTCAAGGCTTACCGCACTATATTCAACTTATAAAAAATAAAGATTACGTTTATAAAGATCATTTTGCTCCGCATGATATAGAAGTTACTGATTTTAGTAATGGAAAAACAAGACGAGAAGTAGCTTATCAACTAGGTATCAGGTTTAAAGTTGTTCCAAAAATACCTTTAGAAGATGGCATACACGCTACAACCATGGTGCTTCCAAGATGTTGGATTGATACTGACCATTGCAAAAAGCTAATAGATGCGTTAAGACATTACCATCGGAAGTATATAGATAAAAATCGTATGTTCCGATCAAAGCCTGTACACGACTGGTCGTCTCATGCGTGTGATGCGATGAGATATTTAGCTGTAGGTTTACAAGAATTAGACACTAGACAAACAGCACCACAAAGTGTAGCAGAAAATGAATATAGGATAATATAATTATGGGATCACTTTTTTCACCTAAAATGCCATCGTTGCCACCAGTGCAACCTTTACCACCAGCTCCAAGCACAGAACTATCACAAGAAGAAAAAGATAGAATAGCAAAAGAACAAAGAGATGCGGAACGAAGAAGAAGAGGTCGAAGGTCTACAATCTTAACAAGTCCACTTGGTATTCAAGAAGAAGCTGAAACAGAAAAGAAAACTTTATTAGGAGGCGACTAATGGGAGGAGCAGTACCAAGACCTTTAAGACCTAGGAGACCAACTCCACCCCCTGCACCAGCTCCTGCTCCAACTCAAGCAGAAGTTTCTCAAGCAACAGCAACTAGCATGGATGGTTACGATAGCAGAAGAACAAAACGAAGAGGTAGATCGGCAACAATTATGACAGGACCTATGGGTGTTGAAGAAGAAACAGTAACATTAGGAAGAAGAAGTTTATTAGGACAGTAATGGCAAAAACAGATTTAACAAAAAAATTATTAAAACGATTTGACAGATTAACATCTCAAAGACAAAACTGGGAAACACACTGGCAAGAAGTGGCAGACTTTATGATGCCAAGAAAAGCAGATGTAACTAAAACAAGATCAAGAGGTGACAAGAGAACAGAACGTATTTTTGATTCATCACCTTTACAAGCGGTAGAATTATTATCAGCATCATTACATGGTATGCTAACCAATCCTTCAACACCTTGGTTTTCTTTACGTTTTAAAAATTCAGAAATGGATGATCAAGATGAAGCAAAAGAATGGTTAGAGTCTGCAACCGATGTTATGTATACAGCATTTAATCGTTCTAACTTTCAACAAGAAATATTTGAATTGTATCATGACCTCATCACGTTTGGTACGGCTGCTATGTTTATTGAAGAAGATGATGAAGATTTATTAAAATTTTCTACAAGACATATTAATGAAATCTATATTGCTGAAGATGGTAAAGGTAGAATAGATACAGTTTACAGAAGATTTAAAATTAGTGCGAGAGCAGCCATACAAAGATTTGGTGATAAAGTTTCAACTAAAGTTACAACAGTAGCAAACAAAGACCCTTACGAAGAAGTAGAAATTATACACGCAGTTTATCCAAGATCAGACTTTGACATAACAAAACAAGATAGTGCAAACATGCCATTTGAATCTGTGTATATGGAATACAAAAGCGGTGATGAATTATCAGTATCAGGATTTAGAGAGTTTCCATTTGTTGTTCCAAGATACCTCAAGGCTTCACATGAAATCTATGGAAGATCACCTGCGATGACAGCATTGCCTGATGTCAAGATGTTAAATGAAATGTCTAAGACAACAATCAAAGCTGCACAAAAACAAGTAGACCCACCATTACTTGTGCCTGATGATGGATTTATTTTACCAGTCAGAACTGTACCAGGTGGTTTGAATTTTTACAGAGCAGGTACGAGAGATAGAATTGAACCTTTGAATATTGGTGCAAACACACCATTAGGATTGAACATGGAAGAGCAAAGACGTAGCTCAATAAGAAATGCTTTTTATGTTAATCAACTGATGATGCAACAAGGACCACAAATGACAGCAACGGAAGTTATACAGAGAAACGAAGAGAAGATGAGATTACTTGGACCAGTATTAGGTAGACTACAATCTGAATTATTAAAACCTTTAATTGATAGATGTTTCAATATTTTATTTAGAAAGAATCAATTTAGACCAGCACCTGATTTCTTATCAGGTCAAGATATAGAAATTGAATATGTATCACCATTAGCTAAAGCACAGAAATCCACAGAGTTACAATCAATCATGAGAGCTATTGAAATCATGGGAAGTTTAGCTAATGTAGCTCCTGTGTTTGATCATGTGAATATGGATAATCTTGTAAGACATCTTGCAGACATTGTAGGTGTTCCACAAAAGATTTTAAAACCAAGATCACAGATGAATGCAGAAAGACAACAGAAACAAGAACAACAGGAGCAAATGGCACAAATGCAACAACTTCAACAAGTAGCGAAAGCAGGAGGAGACATAGCTCCACTAGCAAAAGTATTACCTGAAGAAGCAAAAGCACTTGCTAATGCCGAAGCAGAATAATGGGTGAAGCAAAAAGAAAACAAGAAGATTTTGAAAAACAAATAGCTGCATTAAGAATTAGCTATAAACAAGTTTTTGAAACAGACGATGGTAAAAAAGTATTGTCTGATTTAGAAAAGAGATGCCACTTTTATCATACGACTAACATCAAAGGTGATAGTCATGAAAGTGCATATATGGAAGGACAACGTAGCGTACTTCTATTTATAAAACAAATGCTACAAAATGATAATGAAAAAGGAAGATAAAAATGTCAGAACAAACACAGATAACGGAGCAACCAGCTTCGCCTGTAGAAACGACAAAAACGCCTACAGAAACTAAACAAGAAACAACAACTCAAAACATTTCTGCCACAACTGAGCAGCCAAAAGTTGCAACGTCATGGAAAGAAACAATATCAGAAGAATTTAGAAACGATCCAAACATCGCTAAGTTTACTGAGATTGATGCGTTAGCTAAGTCATATATTAATGCAACACGAATGATTGGAACAGATAAAGTTGCTGTGCCAAATCAAAACTCAACAGATGATCATTGGAATGAAGTCTATGATAAACTTGGTAGACCTGAGTCTGCTGAAAAATATAAACTTGAAGCCAAGTCAGAAGTTGTGCCAATCGAAGAAACTGCAGTCAAACAGTTTGCAGAGAATGCTCACAAGCTAGGTTTAAATAATAAACAAGCTCAAGGCATCTTAGAGTTTTATAAAAATTCTATGGAACAAACTGCAAAGCAAACTCAAATAGATGCTGAGACTGCACAAGCACAAGCTCAACAAGTGCTAAGACAAGAGTGGGGTAAATCCTATGATGCAAATATTCAAAAAGCTGCATCACTTGCTAAAGCAAATATGAAAGCTGAAGTTTTAGATTTACCAATGAAAGATGGATCAAGACTTGGAGATAATCCTGATGTCATCAAAGGCTTTGCTAAGATTGCTGATATGCTTTCTGAAGATAAAATTATATCTACAGAGAGTGAAAATGTAAATCAAGGTAGAGATTATGATGCAGAAATATCTCAAATTATAAATGATAAAACAGGTCCTTATTGGAACAGTACACATCCTGATCATGCAAAAGTTGTTCAGCAAGTATTGACTTTAAGAGAAATGCAGAATGCCAAGTAACGATCATTTAAATCAAGAAGAAATAAGATTAGAAATACTCCGTATCGTAAAAGAAACAGGTACGGAGTATCAAAAAAAAGACCCCTTGCCAATTTGTGATAAATATTATAAATGGATAAAAGGTGGGACAATTCGAAAGAACCCTGCTGACAAGAGGGAATAGACTCTAGTCTAAAAGACTTTAAATCCAAGAGATGCCTGTCATCGACAGAGAACCTTTCTGATTATAACTAACCTTAACAATACAGGAGGACATTAATATGTCATCACAAGTAACTACAGCATTTGTACAGCAGTATTCTGCTAACATTCAAATGTTGTCACAACAAATGGGTTCGTTGTTAAGAGATAAAGTACGAGTCGAAAGCGTTGTAGGAAAAAATGCTTTCTTCGATCAAGTTGGATCAGTGACTGCTGTAAAAAGAACGAGCAGACATTCTGATACTCCTCAGATTGATACTCCTCATGCAAGAAGAAGGGTATCTCTAGTGGATTATGAATTTGCTGATTTAATTGATGAACAAGACAAAGTACGTCTTTTAATCGACCCAACGTCATCTTATGCTCAAGCTGCAGCGTTTGCTATGGGTAGAGCTATGGATGATGAAATCATTAGTGCCGCTTTAGGAACAGCGTTCACTGGTGAAACAGGATCAACTAGCACAGCTAATGCGAATCAAATCGTACATGGTTCTGCTGGTTTAACTATTGCAAAATTAAGAACTGCAAAACAGACTCTTGATTTAAATAGTGTTGATCCATCAATCCCAAGATTTATCATTGTTGGTCCTAAACAGATCACTGATTTACTTGGAACGACTGAGGTAACAAGTTCAGATTTCAACACTGTCAAAGCATTGGCAAATGGTGAGATCAATTCGTTTCTTGGTTTTAACTTCATTGTATCAAACAGACTATCACTTTCAGGTTCTACTAGATCGTGCATAGCTTATGCTCAAGACGGAATTGCTCTTGGTATAGGTAAAGATGTCATGGCTAGAATCGATGAAAGATCAGACAAAGGGTATGCTACTCAAGTGTACTACTGTGCATCTTTCGGAGCAACTAGAATGGAAGAAGATAAAGTTGTTGAAGTGCAATGTACAGAATCGTAATAGGAGGAAATTATGGCGAATGTAAATAGTGATCTAGTAACAAACTTCGTAGCTACTCCTATGGTAAAAAACGATAGCCAACAGTTACACGGAATTAAGCGTGTAGCTCAAGGTACTATCGCTTTAGCTGCTGGTGATTTATCAGCATCTGATACTGTAATGTTAGCTCCGATACCAACGAATGCGAGTGTAACTTCTATCAAATTATTTAACGATGATTTAGATAGCGGTACTACTAATACTACTGACGTAGGATTATTTACTACAGCAATAGCTGCAGTGGATGACGATGCGTATGCTTCTGCAATTACAGACCTTAGAGGTGCTGTAACGACAGGAACTGAAGTAGCATTCGAAGCAAGAGACATAAACAAAATGGGTCAAAAAGTATGGGAAGATGCAGGTCAATCTTCTGACCCAGGTGGTTACTACTATGTTGGTTTAACTTTTGACGCTGCAGGTGATACTGCTGGTGACTTAAGTTTTATTATAGAATATATAGTAAGCTAATCGTGTTATAGAGATAGGGGAGAAATCCCCTATCTTTTACTTAAATTTTAGAATATAAAATATTATGGCATCAATAGTAGACATTTGTAACGGAGCATTAAATCAGTTAGGAGCATCAACGATTATAACTTTAACTGAAGATTCAAAAAATGCTCGACTATGCAATGCAAGATTTACACAAGTAAGAGATTCAGTATTCAGATCACATCCATGGAATTGTCTACAAAAAAGAGTAGAATTAGCAGCAGATACTGATACTCCAGCATGGGGTTTCACATCACAATTTACTATACCTGCTGATTGTTTAAGAGTTTTAAGCATATTAGATTTTGATTCAGATCATAAAATTGAAGGTAGAAAAATATTAACAGACAATTCTTCAATGAAAATTTTATATGTTTCTAGAGTTACTGACCCTAATGAGTATGATGAATTATTAAGAGAAACTTTATCAGCTGCTCTAGCTGCTGACATTGCTTATGCTGTAACCTCTTCAAATCCTACAGCTTCTAATATGTATAAGTTGTTTCAAGATAAATTGAAAGAAGCTAGATTTGTAGATTCAACAGAGGGTCAAAACATGAACCCTGAAAAAGGAATGGCGGATGTTATTGGAGCTGATACGTTTATCAATTCGAGGTTCTAATACATGGCAAGAGTTGCAGTTCAATTAACTAACTTCACTGGCGGTGAATTATCACCAAGACTCGATGGTCGTAATGATTTAAATAAATACGCTTCAGGCTGTAAGACTTTAGAGAACATGATTGTTTATCCACATGGTTCAGCAGCAAGAAGATCAGGTACACAGTTTACAGCTGAAGTGAAAGATAGTTCAAAAAAAACAAGATTAATACCTTTTGAGTTTTCTACAACACAAACTTACATGATGGAGTTTGGTAATCAATATATTCGTTTCTATAAAGACAATGGTCAGATATTAGAAGGTGATAAAACAATTAGTGGAGCAACTCAAGCTAATCCAGTTGTGATTACAGCAACAGGTCATAGCTATGATAATGGTGATGAAATATCTATTACAGGTGTTGTAGGTATGACAGAACTAAATAATAAAAGATATTTAGTTGCAAACAAAACAACCAATACATTTGAGATTACAGATGTTGATGGCACAAATATTAATGGTACAGGTTTTACAGCTTACACTTCAGGTGGTGTAGCTAATAGAGTTTATGAAATATCTACTCCATATTTAACAGCAGAACTATTTGATATTAAGTTCGCACAATCTGCTGATGTTATGTACATCACACATCCTAATCACGAAGTAGAAAAACTATCAAGAACAGGTCATACCTCTTGGACTTTAGCAGATGTTGATTTCACTGATGGTCCATACTTGGATAATAATATTACTACAACAACATTAAATCCTGGTTCACATACTGTGGGTACAGGTGTTGCGGTTGTAGCTTCAGCGACTACAGGCATCAATGGTGGTAGTGGATTTTTAGCTACTGATGTTGGTCGATTAATTCGATTTAGAGATGGATATATGAAAGTTACTGCAAGAGCAGATACAACAAACATTACAGTAGAAATTATAGAAGATTTAGGTTCAGCAACTGCTTCAGCAGATTTTGCATTAGGTTCTTTTTCAGACACTACAGGTCATCCAACTTGCGTAACCTTCTTTGAACAAAGATTAGTTTTTGCAGGAACAACAGATCAACCTCAAACATTATTCTTTTCTAAATCAGGTGATTATGAAAACATGAATGAAAACAGAGGTGGTACTGTAGCAGATGATGATGCTATTATTTATACCATTGCATCGAACCAAGTAAACGCCATTAGATTTATGACTGCAACAAGAACTTTAATTGTTGGCACAGCAGGTGGTGAGTTTACTGTATCGGGGGGAGGGACAGATGTTGCGATCACTCCTACTAATATACTAATTAAAAAACAATCTAACCATGGTGCAGCAAACTTAGATGCTATTGCAGCAGGTAACGCCACTTTGTTTTTACAACGTGCTAAAAGAAAGATTAGAGAACTAGCATATAACTTTGACGTTGATGGTTATCTTGCACCTGACATGACTATTCTTTCTGAACATATTACTGAGGGTGGTATTACACAGATGGCATATCAACAAGAACCCAATCAGATTGTTTGGATGACAAGAAATGATGGTGAACTCATCGGTTTAACTTATCAAAGAGAACAACAAGTTACAGCTTGGCACAGACAAATATTTGGTGGTAGTTTTGGTTCAGGTAATGCAGTGTGTGAGAGTGTGGCTGCTCTTCCTACAGACGATGCTGAATATCAAATTTATGTTATTGTAAAAAGAACTATCAATAGCGTTACAAGAAGATATGTAGAATATTTAAATAATTATGATTTTACAGAAACAGATAATACGACATTTAATTTTTTAGATTCACAACTTAATTATGATGGATCATCCACAGATACGATTACAGGATTAGATCATTTGGAAGGTGAGACTGTATCAATCTTAGCTGATGGTTCTACACATCCTGACAAGACTGTAAGTTCAGGATCAATAACTTTAGATCGATCATCAACTAAAGTCAAAGTAGGTTTACCTTTCACGTCATTACTACAAACAATGCGATTAGATGCTGGAGCTGCTAATGGTACATCACAAGGTAAAACAAAAAGGATTTATGATATATCGTTAAGATTATTTGAAAGTGTAGGTGTAGAAGTAGGACCTGATTTACAGAACATGGAAAGAATACCATTTAGATCATCCGCAGATGATATGGACACTGCTATACCTGTATTTACAGGAGATAAGGAGATAGAGTTTAGAGGAAACTATGAAACAGATGGGTTTATCTTTGTTAGACAAACTCAACCTTTACCCTTAACTGTTTTATCGTTATACCCAAATCTAGTTACAAACGATGGATAAATTACTAAATATAGTGCCTTATATCTCAAAGCATGGTAAGATTATTCTTGCTAGTCAAATGAACCACGTTCTTATGGATAAGGATGCTGAGTTTGATGGTGACGCAATGGAACTTGAACAAAAAGGATTGGCTTATACTTGCATGATTAACAATGAACCTATCGCATCTGCTGGAATGAAAATTATTTGGGGTGGTGTAGCAGAGGGTTGGGTTTTGGCAACAAGTAAAGTTTGGGATCATCCATTAGTCATAGCAAGAGCAATTAAAAAAAATTTTGCAAGACTAGCAAAAGAAAATAATATAAAAAGAGTTCAAACGGCTGTTAGATCAGACTTTAGAATCGGTCTAAAGTTCGCTAAATGGCTAGGATTAGAAAATGAAGGTCTGATGAAACACTATGGTTTCGATGGTTCAGATCATTATAGATATGCGAGGATTTTTTAAATGAGTTTTGTATTTGATATAGCAGCAGCACAACAAGCATCAGCCATTGGTAAATATAATCAAGCTATTCAAAATAGAAATGCTCAAGTTGCTGAACAACAAGCTGAAGCTATCGAACAACAAAAAGAACTTGATATACAAAAATTTGATCAACAATTTGCTCAGTTACAAGGTGAAACAAAAACTAAAATTTTAACATCAGGTGCTGAACTATCAGGATCAGGTTTAAGAATATTAAGACAGAATGCTGAACAAGCTGAAATAGAAAAAGATATTATTGAATATAACGCTAAAATAGGACAATCACGAGCATTTGAACAAGCAAACTTTGCAAGAATGCAGGGTAATCTTGCAAGACAACAGGCGAGACAAGCAGAACTTGGTTATTATGCTAAAGCTGGTGAAAGTTTATTAAGGATGTACGGATAATGGTAAAGATACCCACATTTGAATCTAAAGGAAGAATAACAGCAGAGGCAGCAGGAGTAAGAACAGGTATTCAAGTTTCTCCAACAGCAACTCCTGCTGGTGCTTTATCCAAAGTAGCTAAAGTTGCTGAAGATTACTATATTAAAAAAAGAGATACGGCAGAAAAAGTAGAATCAACAAAAAAAGTTTTTGAAATTAAAGGTGAACTAGATAAATATTTAGAAGCTGAAAAAGAAAATATTAACGATGAAGATGCAATAAATAATTTTAAAAGTAAATACAATGATTATGTCAATCAACAATTAAGTCAAGTCAAAAACAGAAGAGTTAAAAAAAGAATAGAACAAAATTTAGATTTAGAACTTTCAGAGTATGTTTATAATATAAAAAAAAATTCATATAAAGCATTAGAAAGCGAAAGTTTAATCAATGTAAACAATAAAATAAATTCTTTATCAGCAAAATATGGAACAACACTTAATTCAATTCTAAAAGTTAAATTTAAAAGTCAAGCTAAAGATGCAATGAGAGATTTTGCTAGTGATTTTGATTTACCAAAAAATGTTTTAGATAAAAAATTAGAAGCAATAGATAGAGATTTTTTATTAGCTGATATGCAACAGTTTATTGGAAAATCTAATGGTGCAGAGCAAATAAAAAAATTAGATGAATCGTTAGGTGCAACTAAATTTTTAACTGATCAAGATTTTGGTAAAGGAATATTTGCTGCTTATAACAATAAAATTTCTGAACTTACAGTTCAAGGTGATCCAAATGCAAATTATGATAGAGCCTTAGAGTTAATTGATGAATTAAAAACATTTAAAAGATCAAATGGTTATAGTGTAAAAACAGGAGAAATGTCTGTTCAAATAGATAATTTAGAACAAAAAATTACTTTAGAAGAAGGTAGACATGAAAATTTTATAAGTAAGTTGGGAGATAATAAAGCATTTAACGATTTTTCAAAAGATTCTAAAACAAGTTTGTTAAAAAGTATAACAGATAAAAGAGCTGGAATACCTGCAACATTAGAAGATAGGTTGATGGCGAATGAAATAGAAGCAGAGTATGATCAAATGATTAGTGATTATATAGATGGTAATCCTGAAGCAAGTTTAGATGATAAAAAATCATTTGTAAGAAATCTTACCAGCACATTAAACAATATCTATCAAGATAGAAAAATAAGTAATCTAAAATCAAGATCGTTTAATGAAGATACATTTGATATTGTTGCAGAAAAGAACAGAGTGATGAAAGATGCTAAACTTTTAAGTCAAGGAGATTTAAGTCCTAGAGTAAGAGCAAAATATGAAAAAATAGCAAAGATAAATGGATATATTACTACAGTTACAGAAAATGATAAAAAAGTTACAAAAGGAGATATTGGAGCTTTTTTTAACGATTACTTACCTATTTTAATACGTCAAGTAAAAGCAACAGAATCGATGGAATAGAATGGCAACTCAATTATCTCAAGAAGTTTTAGGCATAATAGAAGTTGATGAAAAAGAAGTAAAACCTATTATGCCAGTTCAACCAGGTATAAACAAACAACCTGATGAAAAAGATCATAATTTTTGGACTACTTTAGAAGATATGGCTTATGCTGTTCCTCAAGGTATTGTTAATGCTATTGAAGCTCAAGGAGATTTTATAGACGAAAATATTGTAACTTTAGGTGGAATAGAGTTTGGTGACCCTAATACTTTAGGTAAATTAACTTTTACAGATTTTATTCCTAGATTAATTTCACCTACTAAATGGAAAGAACAAAAATATTCTGAAAAAAGACAACTACCACAATTTCATAAACCTGAAACTACAGCAGGACAAGCAACAGAGGGAATAACAAGATTTTTAACTGGATTTGCTGGACCTGCAAAATTCTTAAAAGGATATAATAAGTTGGGAAGAGCAAGAAGTTATGTAGCTGGTGCTGTAGCTGATTTAACAGTTTTTGATCCTAATGAAGGTAGATTGTCAGATATGTTAGTTGAGTTTGACAGTTCTGTTTTTAATAATGCAGTGACTCAATATTTATCCTCTGATGTTGATGATACTGAAATGGAAGGAAGATTAAAAAATGTATTAGAGGGTATGTTTCTTGGTGGTTTGGTCGATGTTGCTGTAACAGGTGTAAGAGCTATATCACCGATGGCAGAAAAAATTTATCATGGCATAAAAGGTGTTAAAAAAATGAAATCTACAAAAGATTTAGAGGTAAGAGCAAAAATTCAAAAAGAAACATCAGATGTTATAAATGATATAGATAAAGGAAAAAAAACTAAAAGAAGAAAAAAAGCTGCATTTGAAGGTCATTCATCAATAAATTTAAAAGAAGCAGTAAAAACTATAAAATCATCTAAAGAAAATGCAAAACAAGCATCTGAACTATGGATAAGTAGAGTTATAAATACAGGTGCTTTTAAAAATGGTGATGAAGTTTTACACACTATTGATAATGTAACAGATAATGCTTTTGATGATGTAACAAAAGAATATTTAGAAAACGATGTTTTAAAAAATGAAGTGGCTGAAGAACTTGCTGATATTTTATCAAGAGATCAAGCTGAAGTTTTAAAAACAGTTTTTAAAGAAAAAGATAGTAAAGAGGGAGTTGTAAAAATGTTAGCGACAAAAAGAGTTTTACAAAATCTTGCTGATGACTATCAGAAAGTTTCAGTAAAATATCTTGATGAGTTTGGTGATGATGTTTCAAAATGGTCAAAATCTGCAAAAGAGGAAGTAGCTTTAAGAGGTAAAGTTATAGCTGAAACTTTTTATAAAACAAAAGAAATAATTAGAGGAGCTGCTAGAACAACTCAAGCAGGTAGATTAAAAGTAACAAGATCGGAGGGTAAAATTTTAGAAGTAGATAAAATAGCAAGTTTTTTCAAAAACTACAACTCTAACGCTGCAGTATTAGCTAAAAAAGTAAAAGGAATGAAACCTAAAGATGTTGTTCATGAAGTATCAAAGTCAAAATTTTCAAAATATATTGAAGCATTTAATTCTTTTTTTATAAATGGATTATTAGGTGGAACATATACACAAGCAATAAATATTTTATCTAATACTTATGAACTTTTACTTAAACCAATAGAAGTAATTTCAGGAGCTACAACTAGAGGAGATATGAGAACAATAAGATTAGGATTTGCTCAATACGAAGGAATGGTTTTTCAAATAGCAGATACTTTTAGAGCTATAAGAATTGCTTTCAAACAAGGCGATGCTGTTCTTGATCCTTATCAAAGAACTCAAGATAATTTACAAATTGTAAATGGTAAAGCTGTTAGACCAATTAGTGCAAATGCTTTAGAAATCTCAGGATTTACAGGAAACATGGTTGATTTGATTGGTAAGGTTGTTGAGTTACCAGTTAGATTACTAATGACAGGTGATGAAATATTTAAACAATTTAATTACAGGGGAAGATTATATTCAGAAGCTGTTAATAATACTTTAGAATTGGGTTTAGATGTAGGATCAAAAGCAGGTAGAGATAATATTAAAAAAATATTTGATAGTGGTTTTGATAAAAACGGCATGGCAAATGTTGTTGATAATGATATTGCAGCAAGAGCTTTACAAAATGCAAGAGAAGCAACTTTTACAAATGGTTTAAATGATGGTAGACTTCTTAATATCGGAAACGCTTGGCAAAAATTTTTACAAAATGCACCTTATCTAAGATTTTTAACACCCTTTATAAGAACACCTACAAACTTATGGAGACAGTTTGAGATGAGAGTACCTGTTTATGGTGCTTTTACAAAACCTATGAGAGATGCTTGGAATACAGGTGATCCAAGAGCTAGAGCTGATGTTCTTGGTCGTCAAGTTGTAGGTATATCGGCTGCTATTTATGCTTATCATTTAGCAATGTCTGATGTTGTAGATAAAAATGGAAATGTTTATCGAAGAATTACTGGTCGAGGTCCAAAAGATTACAATATTAGAAAACAATGGGAAGCAGCAGGTTGGCAACCATATTCTATAGCAGAAAAACAAGATGATGGGTCAGTTATTTATAAACAATACAATAGAAATGATCCTCGTTTTTATGTATTCGGTGTTATGGCTGATGTTTTTGAAAATAGAGATAACATAAATGATGCTGATAAAGAAGATATGGTTTTTGTAGCTATATCATCTGTAGCAAAAAATTTACTTAACAAAGCATATATGAGAGGTTTATCAGATGCTTTTGAAGTAGGATCAAGTGATGATCCAAACAAAATTTCAAAATATTTAGGAAGAATTGTAGGTAACACAATACCTTATCAAGCCTTCATTGGTCAAGGAGTACCTGGCATTATAGAAGCTGATAAAGAAGATTATGAAGCTAGAGATTTTGTAGATGAGATAATAAAAAAATCATACTTTCTTGAAAAAGATGAAAAATTACAATTAAGAAGAGATATTCTTACTGGAGAACCTGTATCAAAAAATCCAACATCTATTTATTATAATCCTGAAGGAGGACTATCTTATTTAGGTCCTTTTATGGTGGGAAGAAAATCAGAAGTAAAAGCTGATAAAGTTCGTTTTGAAATAATGAGATTAAGAAGAAGATTTACTCAACCTAGAAGAAAAATAGAAAATATTGATTTGACTGAAATTATTATTGATGGTCAGTCTGCTCATAATTATTGGATAGAACAAACTGGTAAGGTAGAAATAAATGGTCAAAATTTGTATAATACCTTATTAGAATTAATAGATTCTACTGATTATCAATTTGCTCAAGAAGGTGATGAAGATAACGATGGTGGAAAAGAAAAACTACTAGATAGTGTTTTTAGAGCTTTTAAAAAAGAGGCAGAATTTAAAATGATTGAAAAATATGATTTAACTGAAAAAATTAATGAGGCAAAAGAACAAAAATATGGTTTATTAGAACCAAGTTTTGAGATACAAGAGGATCAAGGTAAGGAATTGTTGCCTAGATCAAAAGATTAATATATAGAGAATAAATATGACAATATCTTCGGTTACAGTAAAAAATTCATATTCAGGCAATGGCTCAACAACTGCCTTTAATTATACATTTAAAATTTTTGCGGACTCTGACTTACAGGTCATCATAAGATCATCAACAGGCATTGAGACTGTTAAAACAATCACCACACATTATACAGTGGCTGGTGCAGGAGATGCGAATGGTGGAAGTGTCACTTTCACATCAGGAAATATACCTGCTTCAGGTGAAACAGTCGTGTTGAGAAGAGCAGTTCCGCAAACACAGGCGATTGACTATATCGCCAATGATCCATTCCCTGCGGAATCACACGAAGAGGGTTTGGATCGTGCTATGATGACTCTTCAACAAGTTCAAGAAGAGTTAGATAGATCGATTAAATTATCAAGAACAAACACGATGACTTCGACAGAGTTTACAAACTCTGCAACAGATAGAGCTGGTAAAGTTTTAGGATTTGATAGTTCAGGTGAGTTAAATGTTACAGCTGAGATTGGTGCTAACAAAGGTGATTGGTCTGCTGGTACAGCTTATGTTGTAAGAGATATTGTTAAAGATACATCGACAAACAATATCTTCATGATTAATACAGCTCATACATCTTCAGGTTCACAACCATTAACAACAAATGCCAACGCATCAAAATATGATTTATTAGTCGATGCTGCTACAGCAACAACACAGGCTTCAAACGCAGCTACATCGGCAACTGCAGCAGCAAGTTCAGCTACAGCCGCAGCAAGTTCAGCTTCTTCAGCATCCACTCAAGCATCAAACGCATCAACATCAGCAAGTAATGCTGCAACGAGTGCTACTTCTGCTGAAACCGCTAAGACAGCTGCAGAAACAGCTCAAGCTGCCGCTGAAACCGCAGCTGATAATTTTGATGATACTTATTTAGGAGCAAAATCTTCAGACCCATCAGTAGACAATGATGGTGATGCCTTAACCACAGGTGATTTATATTTTAATACTAGCACGAACAAACTTCGTGTTTTTAACGGAAGTGCGTTTGTTGAAATAGACGCAGGTATGACGAGCTTTACTGTTGCAGGGTCAAGCGGTTCAAGCCAAACTATTTCAAACGGAAACACACTAACAATCGCTGCAGGATCAGGTATTACTACGACAGGTAGTGCAACAGATACAGTAACCATAGCTGTGACTGACGATCCAACAGCTCTTGCAATAGCATTGGGATAAGAGTAAAAGGATAGAGGAGATATAAATGGCAAATACTTTTAAAGCAATCAACTTCGCAGCAGAACCAGCTTCAGCTGGAACACCTTACGTGATGTACACAGCAGCAGGAAGTACAACAACTGTAGTTCTTGGTCTTGTATTAGCTAACATTCATACAGCAGCAGTAACAGTTGAAGTAGAACACGTTAGTACAACAGCAAATAGAGGTGGTGCAAACAATGTTGCTAATGGAACATCTTTTTTAGTTAAGGATGTAACCATACCAACAGGAAGTTCATTAGAAATTTTATCAGGTTCTAAAGTTATTTTAGAAGCTGGTGACAAAATTCAAATCGATTGCTCAGTTGCTGATAAAGTTTCAGGCACACTGTCAGTCATGGAAATAACATAGGAGTTTTAAGTGGGTTATATAGGACAACAACCAGCACCGAAAGTTGTTACATCAAGCGACCTAGCTGATGATGTAGTAACAGCAGATAAAATAGGTGATACAGCAATTTCAGGATTTACTGCTTTAGGTGCAACACCAGCAGACACAGATGAGTTTTTAGTTTCAGATGCTGGAACACTTAAAAGATTAGATTACTCTTATATCAAAGGTGGTGGGGGTTTAGTTCCGTTAGCTGAAACAACTGCGTCAGATGTAAGTTCAATTAGTTTTGATGGATATTTTACTTCTGATTATACACATTATAAAATTATTTATTCAGTTTATGCCGCTACAAATAATACTGACACAATTTTTAGAATAAGACAGAGTAATGCTGATGCTACAGGTTCAAATTATTGGTATGCTGGAATGGCTATGTATAGAGCTAGTGGAAATACAACAGCAAACAACACAGGAGATAATGGAGCAACTTTTGCAATTATATCTTCTCCTGATAACACTAATAATTCTCAATATCCAACAACAGGAGAAATGATTTTATTTAATCCATTAAGTACAACACATAATACATCTTTTACCACAACAAATCTTGGTCACAATTCAGCTTCACCACCAAATGCAATTAGAATTTGGACTTTTGGTGGTCAATATGTTGATGCCGCAGCAAGTTCAGGATTTACTTTTTTATATGATGGTGGAAATATAAATGGAACAATAAGACTTTATGGAATTAAGGATACTGCATAGGAGTAAATTATGGCATATATCGGCAACAGTCCTGTAATTGGTAACTTTCAAGTCTGCGATGCAATTAGTGTAGTCAATGGTCAAGCGGCTTACACTATGCAAGTAGATTCTGCTAACGTATCGCCTGAATCTGCAAATCACATGCTTGTATCTCTTAATGGTGTATTACAAAAACCAAACTCATCATTTACTATCTCAGGTTCTACAATAACTTTTGCATCAAACCTAGCAACAGGTGACGTTATAGATTTTATTATTTTACTTGGTAATGTTTTAGATTTAGGAGTTCCAAGTGATGCCACAGTTACAAATGCAAAAACAAACTTCACATCAACTTCTTCTGCGGCTGGATTACAAATTAAAGGTGATGGAACAACAGATGGAACTTTACAATTAAACTGCTCTCAAAATTCACATGGTATAAAACTAGCTTCACCAGCACATTCTGCTGGTCAATCATACACTTTAACTTTTCCAACAGGAAACGTAACAGCAGATAGATTTTTAAAAGTAGCTTCAGTATCAGGTTCAGGAACAACAGGGATAGGTCAATTATCTTTTGCAGAAGCTGGTGGTGGTCAAAAAACATTATTATCTACAACGACAGTATCAAGTGCAGTATCAAGTGTAGATATAACTTCAAACATAGATAGCACATACGCTAGATATGAAATAATAGTTGATAATTTTAGTTGTGCAACTCACGCAGCATCTTTAAGAGCAAGATTTACTCAAGGTGGGTCTGCTGATAGTTCAAGTGATTATCTTTGGGTATATCATTATGAACAAAGTGATAATGCTGATACAGCTCGTAATAGAGACCCTTCAGGTGCAGGATATTTTCAAGTTTTAGATGAATGCAGAGAAACTGTTGCAGAACCAGGACATTTTAGATTAACTTTATATAGTCCATCTGACACAAATGCTTATTGTTATGCTGATTGGATTGCTACATATTCAAGAGATGGTGGTAATTGTAATTTTCTTCGTGGTGCTGTTCAATTTAAACAAACNCCAGCAGTTGATGGTATAANATTTTNTATGTCATCAGGAAATATTGANAGNGGNGTNTTTAAACTTTACGGCATAACATAGGAGTTAAACAATGGCTCTTAATTTTTGCAACAACAATTCNTTATCAGCTTCGTTAAACAAGTTTAACAAAGAAGAGGAGATTCTGTAATGGCATTAAATTTTGCAAATAATAATTCATTGTCAGCAATAACAGCTTTACCAGCTTCAATATCAGGTGGTGGATTAAATTTAATATCTACACAGACAGCTAGTAGTAGTNCNNNNTTNTCTTTTACAANNGGAATAGANAGTACNTATAAAGAGTATNTNTTCAAGTTTTATAATATNCACCCAGCNACNGATAATGNNCNNTTTTTANTTAATTTTTCTATTGATGGTGGCAGTAATTATAATGTAACTAAAACATCTACTTATTTTCACGCTTATAATAATGAAGCTGGAGATAGTACATCATTAGGATATTTTACTTCAGGAGATTTAGCACAATCTACTAGCTATCAACAAATTGTTAATCAGGTTGGTAATGGTAGTGATGAATCTGCTAGTGGTTTTATGCACCTCTTTGATCCTAGCAATACAACATTTGTTAAACATTTTATCTGTACATCTAATTTTTATGCTTACAATAATTACACACAAAATCCTTTTGTAGCTGGATATGCCAATACTACATCTGCAATAAATGCAGTAGATTTTAAAATGGAATCAGGCAATATGGATTCAGGAGTTATAAAATTATATGGAGTTAGTTAAATACAATAACAATTCAATTTCAAGTGTAACTGCTTTAGGTAGCATAGCAAGTGGTTCATTAGTTTTACTTGCCACAAACACTATATCATCAGGAGTATCATCATCTTCTTTTACTTCAAACATTGATAGCACTTACGATACTTATTTATTTAAGTTTATAAATATTCATGCGGCAAATGAATATGACGCATTTCAAATAAATTTTAGTACAGATGGTGGAAGCAATTATAATGTAACTAAAACAACTACTTTTTTTCGTGCAAGACATAATGAAGCTGATAATACTACTGGAATACCTTATGAAACAGGACAAGACATAGCACAAGGAACTGGTTATCAAAATTTAACTTATAATAATGGAATTTCAAATGATGAAAGTACATCGGGAACAATATTTTTATTTAACCCATCAAACACAACATTTGTAAAACATTTTATTTCTATTAATAGTGGACTTGAAGGCGGTGGATTTTATCAAAATACTTTTGTTGCTGGTTATGGAAACACAACTTCAGCAATTGACGCAGTAGATTTTAAGATGTCTAGCGGAAACATAGATAGCGGAGTAATCAAAATGTATGGATTGAGTAAATCATGAGTATAATTAAATTAAATAACAGAGCAGTAAAAGATGCAACAGCAGTAGGTAGCATAACTGGACTCGGTAATTTAGTTTTTATATCAAGATCAACAGCTAGTTCATCATCAAGTTTAAGCATTACATCAGGGATAAATAGCACTTATAAAGAATATATATTTATCTTTAATAATATTCACCCAGCTACAGATAATGCAGAATTTGGATTTAATTTAAGTATAGATGGTGGTTCAAATTATAATGTAGCAAAAACGTCTGCTCCATTTAAGGCACTTCATTCAGAAAATAATTCAGAGGCAACATTGGCATATGAGGGTGGTATTCAATTAGCACAAGGAACAGGGACACAATATGTTCAAGAAAATCTTGGTAATGATAATGACCAATCTTTATCAGGATATTTACATTTATTTGATCCTAGTAGCACAACTTTTGTAAAACATTTTTTATATGTTGGAAATGGAGCAAAGGGTAATGACCAATCAATTAATTTTTTTGTAGGTGGTTATGGGAATACAACATCAGCAGTGAACGCTATTGAGTTTAAAGCAGACAGTGGAAATATAGATTCAGGTACAATAGATATGTATGGAGTTCTATAAAAAATTATGATACTAACACAAACACAAGGAGAAAAATATGCCAAGATATAAAATGGTAAATGGTGAGAGAGTTCAACTCACAGCAGAAGAAGAAGCGGCAAGAGACGCAGAAGAAGCGGCTTGGACAGCTGGTGCAAAAGATAGAGCTATGGCTAATCTTAGAACAAAAAGAAATAATTTGTTAAAAGAAACTGACTACTATGCTTTATCTGATGTTACAATGACTGATGCGATGACAACTTACAGACAGGAGTTGAGAGACTTGCCTGGCACTGTAGCTGATGACGCAACAGCTGCTGATGTTGATGCTGTTACCTTTCCAACAAAACCCTAGTCATTAATATCAATATCAATACAAATTCATATCTGATAAGCAGAATGAATGAAGTATTTATTAATTTTAAAAATTTGTTCAGTCGTAGCAGCGGAATGCACAAGTGAAATCCACAGTACTTTTACATTTAATTCTTGGATGGAATGTGCTAATGCTGGTTACTTACGATCTATTCAAATCAATAATGAAATGGGTAGTGAATTTGTAAATACTAATAAAGTTATTATTAACTTTAAATGCGAACCCATAGAACAAATATAGGAGGATATATGGATAAGTTTTTTAAAATGTTAGTACAAGAAATAAAAATATTTTGGGAAGAGTTGAAAGATGGTTTCAAAAAGAAAACAGAAAAAATCTTCTGTAAGTGCAAGAGAGATTAAAGAGTACGCAGAAAAAAATAATAGCGTTAGAATTTCTTATCACGAGAAAGTCTGTGCTGAACGTATGAAAACTTTGTTCAAAGCTATAGACGAAATGCGTAAAGATATAAAAGATTTACGTGCTGACATGAATAAAGGTAAAGGTGCTGTTGCTTTCTTTGTTGTTGTTGGTGGACTTGTAGCTACAGTTCTTGGTTTCTTTAAATGGAATGGCTAAACGCAGTAAAACAGCTTCAACTGGATTGTATAATGAACTCATCGCACAAGCTAAATTTGCACAAGACCCTAATAAGATTGTATTTGTACCAGCCATGGGTATTGGTCCAATAGACATGGTAGTCTTAGATATTAACACAGGTGAGTATCAAGCCTACGATGTAAAGACTGCAAACTATAGGAAATCTGACTATACACCTAAAGATAGGTATGTTAGAAAGGCAGGATCATTGATAAATAGAGGATTGACAGAACTACAAAAAAAATTAAAAGTTAAGATATATTATAACAAATGAAACTTACAGCTAACATAACTCTTGATGAGCTAACCAAGTCGCAAGTTGCAGAACGTAAAGGTATCAACAACAACCCTAGTCCTGAACAAATAGAAAATTTAAAAGCATTAGCTGTTAATATTCTTCAGCCTGTTCGTTCACACTTTGACAAACCTTTAATAATATCTAGCGGTTTTAGATGTGCAGAACTTTGTGTAGCTATAGGATCAAGTGTTAATAGTCAGCATACAGCACATGATGAAGCTGCAGCAGCAGACTTTGAAATACCAGGTGTAGACAATAAAGAATTAGGAACTTGGATTAGAAACAATCTTGAAGTCGATCAAGGTATATTAGAATTTTATAAAGATGGTGAACCTTCAAGCGGATGGATTCACGTAAGTTATTCAAGAAATCATAACAGACAACAATGGCTAAGAGCTATGAGAGAAGAAGGTAAGGTTATTTATAAACCTTGGCTAGGAGAATAATGTGGTTCAACGTACTAGGTATGGGAATTAAGACAGCTGCCAAGCTGTATTCTGATAAACAAAAAACAAAAGAAGCCTTGTCAGAAGCTAGACTACTTCATGCAGAGAAGATGAGGAGGGGTGAGATTGAATATAAAGGTAAAGTATTTGAGCATCAGAAGGGAGACTGGAAAGATGAGTTCGTACTTATCGTACTTTCCACCCCCATCTTCATGTTAGCTTACTCTGTGTTTGCAGATGATCCTGAAATAGAAAGAAAGATGGATATGTTTTTTGAAAAGCTACAAGCTATGCCTTGGTGGCTAGTTGGATTGTGGGTCAGTGTCGTTGCAGCAATCTATGGTATCAAAGCTAGTGAAATAAAAAACTTTAGCAAATGACAATCAAAACATCTTTTGTTCAACAATATTCACGTAAAGTAAAACTATTATCTCAACAAACAGGTAAATATGGCAAGGGTAAAGTTCGATTTAAACAAACCAAAGCACGAAAGAATACCAAAAAGTACTAGCATTGGTAGACGACCCAAGATGTCATCTATGAATAAACATAAGAAACGTACTTGGAAAGCCTACAACTCACAAGGACATTGATGAAACCCATAATGATAACCCTGTTATACCTGACTTTTGGTGGTGATATAAAGCAAGATACCTTTGAGATATTTACAAGCTGTAGCAGTTGGTTTAATACTAATGTGGTAGTACATGAGAAAAAGAAAAAGACATTTATGTCAAATCATTATTATCATACCTACAAAGGTAAGAAAGTTATAGGTTATATTTGCGAAGGAGACGAACCACAATGAAAGTAAGCGAGGACACATCAGTATCAATGCCAATCAAAAATATGGTTGGTATCATCATAGCTGTAGCTATGGGTATTTTTGCTTATACTGAAGTCACTGCTAGACTTACATCTTTAGAAACTTCACGTGAATTATTCCAAGCAGACTTACTCAAAAAATCCGAGCAGTTACCAACTGATCAGGAACAATATATGTTGTTGGAGACAGTGTTTAAAGATGTAGAAAAGCTAATTGAGACACAAGAACAGAATATGACAAACAAAGTAAACATAGAATTTTTAAAACAACAAGTAGATAAACTACAAACTGATGTAGAAAAATTAATTAGAAATGGAAGTAGTCACTAATGGTTGAAACAGTTATAGCTTTACTTATGTTTGTTGGTCCTGATATTAAAGAGCATCGTATACAAGAGTCTATGTCTGTATGTTTGAAGCATAAGCGTGAAGCCATGAGACAAGTTAAAGACAATATAGATTATAAATGCGTTAAATCAAAAGCAGAACTTGAAACTAATATTGATGGATCTAAATCTATCAAAGCACTCATACTAAAATAGTGTATTGTATCTTATGGATGCGGAATGATAAGTGGGAGTTGTTCACAAATGAGATATGGGACACAGAAAAAGAAGCTACAAAGTATGCACTTAAAAAACACTTCAAGAAAAAGGATAAATGGAAAGTTGTAAATTATTTCAAAGAGTATAGAATGAAATCATGGCTATAACATACAGAGGTGAGAGATTTGCAGGGTACAATAAACCTAAGAATGATAGAACTAAAACTAAGAAGTTTGCTGTTCTTGCAAAGTCAGGTAACAAAGTTAGATTGATTAGATACGGAGATGCAAAAATGGCTATCCGTAAATCAAATCCCAAAGCTCGTAAATCTTTCAGAGCTAGACATAGATGTGCTACTGCAACAAACAAGCTCACTGCTCGTTATTGGTCCTGTAAAAAATGGTAGTAAAGAAAAAAACTTGGTCACGTAAGAACATCACTATCGTTTGTGGGTATTGTCTTATGTGTAAAAGACAGCTCTTGAGTAATGAAGGTGGATGGATTATAAATGCAGAGAGGAAGTATTTTTGTCATCATTACAATGGTACAGAAAGTTGCTTCGATAAATATATAAATAAGGAGAAACATTATGCCAGGTCATTACGGAAAGAAAATGAAGAAGCCTTCTATGGTTAAGAAAGCCAAGAAGAAAAAAAATAAAAAGAAAAAATAATGCCAAAGAAAAAAGGTAAAAAAAAATATACTGCAAAACAGATGAAGATAGCTCGTGTAGCTTTTCCAAGAGATAAGATTACAAGAGCAGACTTTGCCAAACTCAGAGGAAGAAAAAGAAATGGCTAAACTTTGTGCTAGAGGTAAAGCTGCTGCAAAGCGTAAGTTTAAAGTATACCCATCAGCGTATGCCAATATGTACGCTGCTGGTGTATGTAGTGGTAGGATAAAACCTAAAGCTAAGAAAAGAAAAAGATAATGTCAAAAGGTTTACGATCATGGGTCAGAGCCAACTGGGTAGATATTGCTAACCCAAAGAAAGGCGGTGGCTTTCCTAAGTGTGGTCGTAGTAAAGGTGAGAAAAGAAGAAACTATCCTAAGTGTGTACCCGCAGCGAAAGCTAGAGCCATGTCGCCAAGTCAAAGAAGAGCAGCTGTATCAAGAAAACAAAGTGCAGAACGTAGATCACGTAGAGGTAAAAGACCAAACTATGCTAGGACTTAACAAGTTCTTTCTTTATCATCTCGTAGTCTTTCCAAATAAATTCTAAAGGTTTCCAAAGACCTGATTGTTTTACTTTCTGTCGTCTGTAATGAATGATTGTTGAATGATCATAATTAAAGAACATTCCTAGCTTGGGTGTAGAGATTTGAAAATGTTCTAAAATATAATTTATAATGACAGCTCTTGGTTTGACCATGTAAGCTAGTCTCCTTCTACTCATAACTTCTTCTGTACTAACATTAAAATGCCTAGCAACAATGTATAAAATTTTATTAAAAGTTTCGTAGCCAACAGGATGTTTGTATTCAACTTGCTTTTTTATTCTCTCTCTATCCTCTTGCATCTTAAGTTTGTCAGCCATAGCTTGACTCTTATAAATTAAATGTGTTTCGGCTAACCTGTAGCCATTCTTAAATCCTGTTCTGTATATCTGTAGTTCTCTTGGTGATAGTTCTCTAAACATGATAGCTTTCATGCCTAGCTTAATTTGTTTTCTTTTCTTCTGTATTATTTCAAAGTGCATAGCTTCCCTTAGTTGTTCTCACAACTCTTTGTTGTTTTTTTANTTAATAAGAGCTAGGCTCTCATTAGTTTGTCTGTAAGATCAGCAACCTTTAGATGAAGGTTATAACTTTCTGCCTTCAATCTATTAGCTCTCTGCAAATGTCTGACATACAATTTACTTTTCTTTCTTTGTAAGTCCCTTGTCTTTTGCAGGTCCTTCTTGATCTCTACCATTTGGTTCTCGACCATTTTCCTCCTTCACTTTTGTAAAATCAAATTTTAAATTATTGATTTTCACTTCTACAAACTCACCTTTATTCTGTGGGTCAGCAGCCTTCTCAACGTCATCAAACTTTTCTATATAAGTAAAGTTTGCTTCGCCATTTCGGTATCTTATATATGTTTTTTCCTTTTTGTCAATCATAGTCTCTTTTGATTGCCATCTCTACATAATGAATAGCTTTTAGCAAGTCTTGTTTTTGACCTTTAGCTTTGTGTCTGCACAGGTATTTTATAGCATTACCTTCGGCAAAAGGTATGTTGTTCTTGTTNATAAATTCACTTGCTTGGATAGGCATGGATGAATAATGATCACCGCCTATTTGTTTTTTATATACATCATCAGTCATAATTTAGAGCCACGAGACAGAGAAAAACAACTCGAAAGGAAGCCAAGGGGATGGCTAAAACTCCGTCTCGTAGCGATTGAGCTAAGCTCTTTTATCTTCTACCATAAGTTCCAGTTCTTTGAAAAGGTTTTTTATACCCACCAAATTGCTGTGGCTTACCACCACCACTTGATGATTTCTGTGTATCATTTGGTTTTAAAGATACATTGATACCACCAGTAGGTTCTCCATCATCTGTGTCTAAACTCCAACCTGATTGGTTAAACCAGCCATTAGTTCCGTTAGGAATATTGACTCCTTTTTTCCAATTCTTATCAGGAAAGTTCTCGTTTCTAGGTGCTTCGAACAATGGAGTGTTATCTCCTTGTTCTTTCTTCATCCTTAGAACATCCAAGATAGTTTGTTTTAACACAGGATGTGTTGGTATTAGCTGAATATTTATATTAGCCATTTGTTCTCCTATTTAATTCACGTTCCTTATTTTTCATTACATCGTCAATTAAAGTAAAATTAGCAACGTTTCGATTTTTAAGTGCATTATCAATAAAAGGCTGATTTAACTTGACGACCTTTCTGAAATTGTAAATGTTATCACAATTTTCAATTTCACTAATGATTCTTGACACGCTTTTTACATGAGCAGTATCACTGCCATGTTTCGGACCACTTTTCTCTTGTGGAATTTTGTTATTAAATTTTTCTTTCATGGTTTCAACATACTTACTGTTGTCGAACATACCTAGAAATACATCGGCACTCATACCTAAATGACTGAACGCTTTTGTCATAGCATCTGTCATAGCTTTCTTTGGTGCTTCATCATCTAGTCCACCATTCTTTTTAGATAAATTTTGTACTGAACATACTGGTCCATATTCATACCATTGTTTATCAAACCATTTTAATTTTACTTCAGCAAATACTAAACCATCAATGTATTTATATTCGACTTCATATTTCCAGCCTTTACCCACTGGTCCAAACATATTAGTCATCATTTGAATTTGGTACATTGGATCAACAGTTGTTAATTGTTTTCCACCAAATTTACTAAATGGTTTTGTATATTTAGGATCAGTTTCTTTTAACTTATCCCATAGTTTCATGTTGCTCATGCTTCTAACCCCCATAGTTGTTTGATTGTTTTTGATTGTGTACTTATTAGGTTTTTATAATGGTAGTAATGATTAAGATCAGGTGGCTCAGTTATCTGAGCTAACTTTTTCAAGTCACCTTTACAATAGATTATCATTTGTTCCCAGTTATAAACTCTATTCATCAACATTTTATATTGATATTCTAAATGATCATCATACAAAGCTGCATGAGTATCATCGTAAATTAAATATTCTTTTTCATTAACTAAAACTAAATGTGGTTTCTTACCTGTACATTTCCAATAGAAAGCTACTTGTCTCCAGTAATCATCAAACACTACATCATCACCGAGTTGTTGTGATTTAAAATAATATTCATTTTTATTTTTTCTTTTAGCTATTACGGGTGGCTTAGTTTTTAATTCTATAAATGTGTCATCTGTTTCGTAATCAATACGACCTATCATATCAAACAATAGTTTCTTTGGTTTGCTCATGACATATCGTTCAGATGTAATTTTTTTTTTGCCACAAATATCTTTTACTGCTTTTCTAGTTTGCTCTATAGTTTTATGTGCATACTCGATCATGTGTTCTCTTGCGTAAGCATCTTTCTCATCAATCGGATCATACTTATTTATATCTTCAAGCTCCTTGCCAAACACCTCGTCATAGTTTCTGTTAGTTAGATTTATTGTTTTGTCTTTGTAAAACAAAGTATCACACTCTAATCTTTGAGCTGTGTTGTTCACAAGGTTTCCAAATCTAGGCTTATAGTTCATCAGGAATTGATCACGATCTTTATTAGTATGATAACCATAGTTAATAATAAACTTCGCAAATGGAAGATTACCCGAGGAAGGCGACCAGTGATCAAATCCCTCACCATTGTTTAAACTCTTAAAGAGTTCTTTCAAATGATATTGTTCTGCTGTCTGCATTGTTTTTCTACTTTATATACCACACTTTTCCACTATGTCTATACCTAAATAATCCTTGATTGTGCATAACTTTTTTGGTAATACACCTAATCAACAGAAAGGAAAAAATGATAAAACTATTAAAACAATACGTAGAAGAAATGAAGAGAGCTAACGATCTCAAAGAAAAAGAGTTGAGTTTGATGCTAGACCCTTTTTACCACGAAATAAAAAAACAAAAGGTTATAGTTCAAATTCCACAGCTTAATAATCTTGAGTTAAAAGCACCTGATACAAACAATCCTAGTTGGTCTGTGTTTTCATCGGAGGCAAGAGGATGAAACTAAAAGACTACATGAAAAAGAATAAGCTCAGTTGTTCAGAGATGGCTAGGCAATGTGGCATACATAATATNAATCCAGCAACAAATGTATGGCGTTATTCTTGGGGTCAAAGAATACCNCGTAAAGAAGAAATGAAGAAGATTTACTTTGGCACAAACAAACAAGTACAACCCAATGACTTCTATGACTTCGTTGAAAAAAATTAAATACAAAAGAGTTCGTATCACTTGGTATGACATAACTGCTAGTGATGAAACATGGATGCANGAAGATAATATAACTAAGACTAAGCTATCGGTNTGTGTTGATGAAGGTTATCTTTANAANAAAGATAANAAGCACGTTTGGACTTTCTCAGGTTATTCTGTAACTGAGGATGGTAGTCTTGATGTATCAAACGTCAATGTGTTTCCAAGATCAGTAGTAAAAAAGATTGAGGTAATAAAATGAGGATAATTACTATCTTATTTGTGGCANTGNTNCTTACCCATTGTAGTAAGATAGAGATAGGTGATTGGACTTACGATCCTAAAACTGCAATGATGAGATTAACCTTTGGGGTATCTAAGTGATGACCTATGAAGGTATCTTTGATGATATAAAATTACATGATGAGATCAAAAAATTAAAGCAACTCATTAAAGAAAAGAACAGCTACATAAGATTACAAGACAAAGAAATAGATACACTGAAGGGACAGATTGATCTTAAAGATTTAGAGATTGAGATGTTGAAAAAGAAGAATGGCTAGATGGACTTATGCTTTTAGTAATGGAATGTTTAATGACTTCCATAGAGAATGGGAAGGTTTGGCTGCGATCGATGGTGATTTATTTGAAGTCTGTCCTGTATGCTATGAACCTTTGGCACTTCTTGAAACGTGCTACGATAAAGGTCAAAAATACAAAGCTACAACATTCACAGAGATAGTCGCTAGTAGGCTAAAGATACCCTGTTTTTTAGTTTTTTACAGGAGAGATGAGCAAGGTACTATGTGGGTCAGATACAAGCGTCTCCGTTCATCTGAGAGCCTAAAGCTAGTGCATGGTGATGAGTTTATTCGTGAGCTATACCAATTACAAGAGGATCACAAGGATTGTTGCAAATATGCAACACCCCACATATAGTCTATGGATCGCAAGTACACACCACATATACGCATACCCTTTTCAATCTTTGCCAATCCTAAATATAAACAAATTCCTGACACATTTAAGCCACATTGTTTATTGTTGCTGATGTGTTTATTGAAGTTTGTCAATAATAAGACAGGCAAGTGCTATCCAAGACGTGAGACTATTGGTGAGATGTCGGGGTTATCTTATAGCACCATATACAGAGCTACAATTCATTTAAAAAACGCCAAGATTATACAGATTAAGAGATTTCCTTCAACACTTTTATACACAATAGACCCTGATTTTATCTATGGTGTTCGGTCTAATAGAAATGTGAGTGGTCTGTCTGACCGATCTGATATGTCTGCTGGACAGGTATTAATAGAACATAACACTAAAGAACTATCTTTTATAACTAAGATAGTGAAGAGAGTAGTAGAAGATGGAGGGGATCAATCTAAAATAATTAGTACACTAGCTACCCTACCTGCCGATACTTTAAGAAAAGCCATTAAAGAGAAAGACAATATATTCTATGCGAAATTGGCATTAGAAGAAAATTTAAGAATGAATACGAAGCTCGTAGAAATACCCAAAGGTATTGTTGATAACGTAAGAAAGAAAACTAATTACTTCTATAAAAAGAAGGTACACGAAAATAAGGATAAGAATGCCAGGGAGACCAAGACAAAAAGTTTTCTGTCAAGGTATGACAAGAGCAAGTCAAAGAATAGGTAAACCTCGTCAATGTAGAATGAAGGGTTATCCTCTTGCTAATGGTACGTATAAGTGTAAATATCATGGCTACCAAAATGTTTTAGGTTTTAAGAATACAAATTATACAGATGACACAAGAATTAAACAACTCTCAAAGCTCTACCAATTCAGAGACAAAACAATCGAAGAAGTCAGAGCCTACTACTACAAAGAAGTCAAGCCAAGAATTAGAAATAATGAAAAGTCTAGGTACTATCGAAAGCAATCTTATCGAAGGCTTAACCTTAACAGAAATATTAAAGGACAAGAAGCTCAACCCCTCACGTATCAGTTTGATGAAGTTCTACGCTATCTTAAAAAAAAATCCCGACCTAAATAGTAGGGTATCGGAAGCTAGGAAGATTGGTATTCAAACCTTGATTGATAAATTACTCCAAGTCTTTAATCATCAAGAAGTAGAGAACCCAAACCAAATATTATGGATAAGAGAAAAGACTAGGTTCATTCAGTATCTTGCTGGTAAGCTCACAGATTTATATTCAGATAACAAACCTATCAAACAGAATATAGATCAACGTATGACTATAACGTGGGAAGATACTCCCGACTTGATTGATGTTTCTTCTGAAACTTTAACTGATAGTGTCGATAAATAACACCCTTGCTTTTAAGAATATTAATTAAGGTCAATCTTTGTAGCTCTTTAATCCCAACCTTTTGAACGTCTGTATTTTTTCCAATAGTCATTTTTCTTTTTATCCTTGTACCATTGCCAACCCATGACAACAACATAAACAATAATTAATAATATTAATTGCTTCTCGCTACTCATATTCTTGTTCCATTTTTTTCAAAGTACCAATCATTTTGTTCGCATAAATCGTTTACTTCCCAATCCTCTGAAGTAGCTGCAAATCTTTCTTCATAATATAAATGATCCTCATTCCATACATTTTTTTCATAATTGTTTTTCATTTTATCATATTGTTCTTTTGAAATTTCTCTTATATCCCCACCATTTCTGTCTATACATTCTCTTGCAGTTATTTTTGCATCATCAGTTAATTGTGCATATTTATATTTTTTTATCTTCATTTGGTGTAAGTACAACGCTTCAAATATTTCTGTTGCCATATCTACCTTACCAAGTAAATAATGATCGTGATAATCTTCGCATTTATTTATATTATTTATTTCAGTATTATCTAAATGCTCTTGGCATATGTCTTTTATTATTTGTAGTTGTTTCTCGCTACTCATCAGTTACCTCTTTCACTTTAAATCTTACTTCAAATATTCCATCATCATCTTTGCCATAGTGAGCAACGATTTGATTTTTATTTATAAAATCACAGACAAGTTTTTCAACATAGTTTCTTGAAAAAACTTGGTAATGACTTGGATTATTTTTTATTTGTTTTTTATCACTCATTTGTCCCCCTTTTCTTTATTATTTTTCTCATCTATGAATTTCATGACGTGTGAACCTAAACGTATGCTATACTTAAATGGGTTCATAGCTGTCCAATTATCTTGCGGATCGTTATTAGATAGATCAACCCCATTCTTTTTTTTAACGTAGTCAATCAACCATTGAGATAGTTTATTTTTCATCTTCCCCCCTCACATATTTTCATACATATTTTTTCAGCTAATTTATTTGATATAAAATATTTATCTTTATTATCAAATGGTATTTGATTAGCTAAAAATAATTTATGTATTTTTACCCTTTGAAAAGGTGTAGCATCTCTCAACCAATGTTTTACCTCATGATCCCAAAAATAAGCTAAACCCATGTAGTTATTAGTTCCAACATATGATTTATCTAATTTATGAATTTGTTTATATTGCTTCATATCATAATTAAAAATCAATGTTGTTTTATAGTTTTCTTTCATTGATATTTTTTTCATGTTTTCCCCCTTGTTAAGTTTATATTAACCATTTTGGTTTATTATGCAACATCTTTCTTTTCATTGTCATTTAACCAAGATTGAGCTTTTTCCATTAATTTCTCATATATATTATGAGCAATAATATCATACGCATTATCGCAACCTTCAGAAATACCACTTTCAGACGGATAACCTAACCAAAGATCATCACAAGCTAGTTGAAGTCTATCATAATTATATACTGGAACATGACTATCAACATATTCATATAATAAATCTTCATTTTTTAATATTTCTTCTTTGTTGTCGTTTAGTTCATCAATTAGGTTTTTTTCTAATTGATACATACTTATTCTTTTAGTCATTGTTTCCCCTCTTTATTTTTAATAATTAAATGTTTTAGAAAATAATATAGTCTTTGTAGTTGATAACCTACGTAACTTTCATTTTCTAATCTTAATAAATGATGACTATCCGTTTTAGTTATTTCTTCCCATTGTCTTTTTGTTATCATTGTTTTTTCCTTTGTTAGTTGTTTAAGTTTATTGTTTTACCAAAACTTCGCATTGGTTTATATTTCTTACCATTTACATAAACCAAAAATTGTTGATTTACTCCAGCTTCACAAATATCAATAGCCGTTTTCATATCGTTTACTTCAAATACTTCAGGCTTTTGCCACGCTGATCGAAGCTCTATTTTTACTTTTGGTATTTTTCCTGTCATTGTTTTATCCTTTGTTGCTTTTGTTGTCATAGCCATATTGGTAAACTATTAGAAATATAAGTCAAGCAAATAATAAGTTCAAAATGGGTCAAATATATTAGTGTGATATAAATGCAACACGTGGTATTTATGCAACATGAAGTTTATTTATAATATTAAAGATGAGCAAGGCAACAAGGAAACACTACAAGCCATGAGCTATAAAAAACTATTGAAACAATTAAACAACAAATTCAAAGAAGGTGAAGTCATACAAGTTAAATACAAAAATAAAAAAGATCACGAGCTTTTAAAATATGTAAAGATTGAGAAGGTTGAATAGTTGCAATTCTAATAATCAACGCAACGCCACATTCTTACGTGATATGAGCAGCGGACACAATTAGAACACAATCCATTACAGAAATGGTGTTCCGATATATGAACACTATCGGTAATCATTAATTATCACTAGTAATAATAGCTAGTTTTTTAGATTGCGACCCCCCCCTATACCCCTGACAACACGCACCATTTTATATATATATATACATGGGACTCGAGGACACCCTTACAGCCATAGCCACTTATTCACCTTGGCAGACCATCCTTTCATTATTGGAATAATTACTATATGTAGTAGTATATGTGGAATTACATACAAGATGATTTAGACTCAATAGTTTACATTGATCCAAAGAAACACACTTTGGTCATAAAGATATTTGGCTTTCATAATAACGAATCAGCTGAACTTTATGCTAGTTATGCTATGAGCTTAATGAATTTTGAATATGGTAGCTTAGGTCAAGATATGCCTAGTAAACTAATCCACTAAAAGATTATGCAGATTAAAATACCCTATACGCCGAGAAAGCATCAGGCTTTTCTTCATAGAGAAATATCAAGGTTTAGATGGAATGTATTAGTTTGTCATCGAAGGTTCGGCAAGACTGTGTGCATGATTAATCATCTTATACGTTCTGCCTTATTATCAAAACAAAAGAACCCAAGATTTGCCTACATTGCACCAACATTTAAACAAGCTAAGTCAATCGCTTGGGATTACATGAAACAGTTTACCGCCAAGATTCCGCACACTAAGTTTAACGAAACAGAGCTACGTGTAGATTTACCTAATGGCTCTCGTATTACTTTGCTAGGCTCAGAGAACTCAGATGGTTTGAGAGGTATTTATCTTGATGGCTGTGTGATTGATGAGTATGCAAATGTAAACGAAAGATTATTTCCTGAAATTATACGACCAGCACTATCCGATAGAAAGGGGTATTGTGTTTTTATTGGAACTCCACAAGGTATGAATAATAATTTTTATGAACTATACCAACACGCACAAGGAGCAGAAGATTGGTTTAACTATAAAGCTAAAGCATCAGAAACTAAAATTGTAGATGAAGAGGAGCTTACCAAAGCGAAAGAGGTTATGGGTGAGAAGAAGTATCTACAAGAGTTTGAATGTGATTGGATTGCAAACATAGAAGGTGCGATCTACGCAGATGTGTTGGCGGATTTAGAAAACAAAAAACAGATTGCACGTGTACCCTATGACCCTAGTTTACCCGTATCAACATCATGGGATTTAGGAGTCTCAGATCACAGTAGTATTATATTCTATCAACAGATAGGTAGAGCTATTAATATTATTGACTATCATGAAGAGAGAGGTCAAGGCTTACCGCACTATATTCAGATGATCAAAGATAAAGATTATGTTTATAAAGATCACTATGCTCCGCATGATATAGAAGTTACTGATTTTAGTAATGGTAAGACAAGACGAGAGGTAGCTTATCAACTAGGCATTAGATTTAAGGTCGTGCCTAAAATACCTTTAGAAGATGGTATACACGCAACAACAATGACTTTACCTCGATGTTGGATTGATACAGACCATTGCAAAAAACTAATAGATGCGTTAAGACATTATCATCGGAAGTATATAGATAAAAATCGTATGTTCCGTAGTAAGCCTGTACACGATTGGTCGTCTCATGCGTGTGATGCGATGAGATACTTAGCTGTAGGTTTACAAGAAATAAATACTAGACAAGCTGCACCTCAAAGTGTAGCAGATAATGAATACAGGATTATATAAATATGGGATCACTATTTAAACCAAAAATGCCAACCTTACCACCAGTGCAACCATTGCCTACACCGCCTACACCTGAAGTATCACAAGAAGAAAAAGATAGAATAGCTGCGGAACAAGCAGCATTGGAAAGAAAAAGAAAAGGTAGAAAATCAACAATCTTAACTGGACCGCTAGGTGATACCGAAGAAGCGGAAACAGAAAAGAAAACTTTGTTAGGAGCATAAATGGGAGGAAGTCCAGCAAGAGCAGTAAGAAGAATTATTAGTCCACCTAAACCAGCTCCTGCACCCGTTGCACCAGCACCAACTACGGCAGAAGTTTCTCAAGCTACAGCAACTAGCATGGATGGATATGATGCAAGAAAGACAAAAGCAAAAGGTAGATCGATGACTATATTGACTGGACCAAGAGGTGTAGAAGATCAAACAGTAACATTAGGTAGACCAAGTATATTAGGAAAATAGATGGCAAGAACAGATTTAACAAAAGCATTACTATCACGATTTGAAAGATTGTCAGGTCAAAGACAAAACTGGGAAACGCATTGGCAAGAAGTTGCAGATTACATGATGCCAAGAAAATCAGATGTGACTAAAAAAAGATCACGTGGTGATAAAAGAATGGAACTTATCTTTGATAGTTCTCCTTTACAAGCATTAGAATTATTAGCGGCATCGTTACATGGGATGCTTACTAATCCTTCTACACCATGGTTTACATTAAGATTTAAAAATCAACAAGTTGATAACGAAGATGAAGCAAAACTATGGTTAGAGTCAGCAACCGATGCAATGTATACAGCTTTTAATAGATCAAACTTTCAACAAGAAATATTTGAATTGTATCATGACCTTATTACCTTTGGTACAGCTGCAATGTTTATTGAAGAAGATGATGAAGATTTTATAAAATTTTCTACAAGACATATTGATGAAGTTTACATCGCAGAGAATGACAAAGGTAGAATAGATACGATCTATAGAAGATTCAAATTATCAGCACGAGGTTTAGTACAAAAGTTTGGTGAAGCCGTATCGCAAGATATTGTAGCTATGGAAAAGAAAGACCCATACAAAGAAATAGAAATTATACACGCAGTTTATCCAAGATCAGATTTTGATCCGACAAAAAGAGATACAAAGAATATGCCATTCGAATCAGTATACTTCGAATATAAAAATGGTAATGAACTATCCGTATCAGGTTTCAAAGAGTTTCCGTTTGTCGTGCCAAGATATTTAAAAGCATCACATGAAATTTATGGAAGATCACCAGCAATGACAGCGTTGCCTGATGTGAAGATGTTAAATGAAATGGCAAAGACAACAATCAAAGCTGCACAGAAACAAGTAGACCCACCTTTACTTGTACCTGATGATGGTTTCTTATTACCTGTAAGAACTGTACCAGGCGGTTTAAATTTTTATAGATCAGGTACAAGAGATAGAATTGAACCTTTAAATATTGGTGCAAACAATCCATTAGGTTTAAACATGGAACAGCAAAGAAGAGAAAGTATTAGAGCTGTATTTTATGTAAACCAACTAATGTTGCAACAAGGACCACAAATGACAGCAACAGAAGTTATACAAAGAAACGAAGAGAAGATGAGATTACTTGGTCCAGTATTAGGTAGATTACAATCAGAATTATTAAAACCTTTGATTGATAGAGTATTTAATATTTTACTTAGAAACAATCAATTACCACCAGCACCTGAATTTTTATCAGGTCAAGATATAGAAATTGAATATGTATCACCATTAGCTAAAGCACAGAAATCCACAGAGTTACAATCAATCATGAGAGCTATTGAAATCATGGGAAGTTTAGCTAATGTAGCTCCTGTATTTGACTATGTTAATTTTGATAATCTTGTAAAACACTTAGCTGATATTGTAGGTGTTCCACAAAAGATTTTAAAATCACAAAGTCAAGTTAATGCAGAAAGAGAACAACAACAAACACAACAACAGGAGCAAATGCAAATGCAACAATTACAACAAGTAGCCAAAGCAGGTGGAGACATAGCACCACTAGCCAAAGCCTTACCTGAAGAAGCGAAAGCTGTTGCAAATGCTGAAACAGAATAATGGGTGAAGCCAAAGAAAAACAAAAAAATTTTGAAAAGTATGTTCAAGATTTAAAAAAAAATTATCAATACATATTCAATACAGACGAAGGCAAAGCAGTCATGTCTGATTTGGAAAAGAGATGTCACTTCTTCACGACTACCAATATTAAAGGTGATAGTCATGAAAGTGCATATATGGAAGGACAACGTAGCATCCTTCTATTTTTAAAAGCAATGCTACAAAACGATAACGAAAAAGGTAAGTAACTATGTCAAACGAACAGATAACACAGGAAACTGTGCCTGTAGAAAAGACAGAAACATCTACAGAAACAGTTAAACCTTCGACACAAGAAACAAAACAAGAAGCAACAACATCAACGACACAATCAACTTGGAAAGAATCTATTAGTGAAACTTATAGAAACGATCCTAATATACAAAAATTCACAGAGATTGATGCGTTAGCTAAAAGCTATATCAATGCCACAAGAATGATTGGTCAAGATAAAGTTGTCATACCTACAAACAATTCTACAGAGGATCAGTGGAACGAAGTGTATGATAAACTAGGTAGACCTGAGTCTGCTGAAAAATATTCTTTAGATGCAAAATCTAAAGTTGTTTCTTTAGATGAAAATGCTGTAAAACAATTTGCAGAAACATCTCATAAACTTGGTTTGAATAATAAACAAGCTCAAGGTCTTTTAGAGTTTTATAAACAAAACATGGAAGGCACAGCTCAACAAGCTAAGATTGATACAGAAACTGCTCAAGCTCAAGCTGAACAGGAACTTAGATCAGAGTGGGGTAGAGAGTTTGATACTAAAGTAAAACAGGCAAGTTCATTAGCTAAAGCTAATATCAAACCTGAGATACTTGATATGACTTTATCAAACGGAACTAGACTTGGTGATCATCCTGAAATCATAAAAGGATTTGCAAAGATTGCAGGTATGATGTCAGAAGATAAAATCGTTTCAACTGAAAGCGAAAGTGTACAATCAAATCAAAGTATACAAGATGAAATTGATTCAATTATCAATGATAAAGCTAGTCCTTATTGGCACAAAGGTCATCCTAATCATGACAAGCAAGTACAACAAGTCTATACACTTAGGGAGATGTTAAGTGGCAAGTGATAACCATTTAAACAAAGAAGAAATTAGACTAGAAGTTCTCCGTATCATTAAAGAAAATGGTACGGAGAATCAAAAAAAAAATCCCTTGCCAATCGCTGACGAATATTATAAATGGATAATTAGTGGGACAATTCGAAAGAACCCTACTGACAAGAAGGANAGACTCTAGTCTAACAGACTTTAAATGCAAGAGATGCCTACCATTNGGTGGAGAACCTTTCTGATTATTTAACACTAACAACAATAATATGGAGAGACAATTATGTCATCACAAATAACTACAGCTTTTGTACAGCAGTANTCTGCTAACGTACAAATGCTATCTCAACAAATGGGATCGTTATTAAGAGACAAAGTCAGACTAGAAAGTGTTACAGGAAAAAATGCTTTCTTTGATCAAGTTGGCTCAGTAACTGCTGTTTTAAAAACTAGCAGACATTCAGACACTCCACAAATAGATACACCTCACGCTAGACGTAGAGTATCTCTTGCGGATTATGAATTCGCTGATCTAATCGATCAACAAGACAAAGTAAGACTCTTAATAGACCCGACATCGTCTTATGCTCAAGCTGCTGCTATGGCAATGGGTAGAGCTATGGATGATGTAGTAATCAGTGCCGCTTTAGGAACTGCATTTACTGGTGAGACAGGAAGCACATCAACTACATTACCAGCTGCACAAAAAATTGTGGAGTCAGGTACTGATGGTTTGACTATTGCAAAATTAAGAACTGCAAAAGAAAAGTTCGATTTAGCAAGTGTAGACCCGTCAATCGCTAGATTTATCGTGGTATCACCTAGACAAATCACTGACCTATTAGGTACAACTGAAGTAACAAGTTCAGATTTTAACACTGTCAAAGCATTGGCAAATGGTGAAATCAACTCGTTCTTAGGTTTTAACTTTATAGTATCAAACAGACTATCTATNGCATCTTCTAAAAGNAANTGTATNGCCTTCGCACAAGATGGTATTACATTAGGTGTTGGTAAAGATGTTCAAGCTAGAATAGACGAAAGAGCAGACAAATCGTATGCTACTCAAGTTTACTACTGCATGAGCATTGGAGCAACAAGAATGGAAGAAGAAAAAGTGGTAGAAGTTCAAGCACACGAAGCGTAATAGAGGAGGATAAAATATTATGGCAAATTCAATACAACAAGCGAAAATTGCTGCTACTCCTTCTGAGAAAGTAAAGACTAACGAACTTGCAGGTAGAGTTCGAGTAGCTTTTGCTGAGTACGAAGCGAGTGCAGAACAATCAACTATTCATATGTTTAGTTTACCAAATGGAGCTAGAATCCTTGGTGGTAGACTTGCACATGATGCACTAGGTTCATCAACTACATTATCAGTTGGTCATAACGCATATCATTGATTCATCAGGATCAACAGTAGCTCTTGACGTTGATGAGTTTAAAGCGGCTGCTTCTTCAGCATCTGCTTCATCTACTGCTATTGCAACAACAATAGCTTTAGGTGAGAACTCAGTTGTGAACGCTGATAAAGATGGTATCCCAGTTTCTGTAACTATTGCAGGAGCTAATGGTACTGGAACTATTCAGTTGCACATGACTTATGTTATAGACTAATCAATAATTTAGGTGGGGGAGCAATCCCCCACCTTTCTTTATGACAAGAGCTAGATTTGACCCAAGACTCATAGATATTTACAAAGAGCCTAGACTTTTGTTGCATTTTCAATGGGGAAACGATAATAAGATTTATAGATATGCTTTAGTTGAAAAAATTGATATAGGTAGTATCAACGAATTAACAAAGCAAAAGAAAGATGAACTAAATCTTTCTAACGAGGACATTTGGAAAAAATATGGCATCAATAGTAGACATCTGTAATGGAGCATTAAATCAACTAGGAGCAACTACTATTCTTTCACTTACAGAAGATTCAAAGAACGCAAGACTTTGCAACGCAAGATATACACAAGTTAGAGACGCATTATTTAGATCACATCCTTGGAACTGTTTACAGAAGCGAGTAGAACTTGCAGCAGATACAACTACACCTGCTTGGGGTTTTAGTTCACAATATACTTTACCATCAGATTGTATGAGACTACTTCGTATATTAGATTTTGATTCTAACTACAAAGTAGAAGGTAGAAAAATATTAAGCAACGCATCAAGCATGAAAATTTTATATGTTGCTAGAATTACTGATCCCAATGAGTATGATGAATTACTAAGAGAAACTATATCAGCTGCATTAGCAGCAGACATTGCATATGGAGTTACATCTTCAAATCCTGTAACTCAAAATATGTATCAACTATTTCAAGATAAATTAAGAGACGCTAGATTTGTAGATGCTACTGAAGGTCAGAATACATCACCTGATCTTGGTATGACAGACGAGATAGAGTCTAGTACATTTATAAACTCAAGGTTTTAACACATGGCTAGAGTTGCAGCACAGCTGACCAACTTTACAGGTGGAGAACTTTCACCACGTTTAGATGGTCGTAATGATTTAACGAAGTATTCTTCAGGCTGTAAAACGCTTGAAAATTTTATTGTATATCCACATGGTGCTGCCGCAAGACGACCTGGCACAACATTTATAGCTGAAGTAAAAAATCACAATCAAAAAGGTAGACTTATACCTTTTGAATTTTCAACAACACAAACTTACATCTTAGAATTTGGTAATCAGTTTATTAGAATTTATAAAGATCAAGGACAAGTACAATCAGGTGGTTCGGCAGTAGAAGTAGTTACACCTTATTTAGAAGCAGAGCTTTTTCAAATCAAGTTTGCACAATCGGCTGATGTTATGTACATCACACATCCTAATCACGCTACAAGAAAACTATCAAGAACATCTCATACATCTTGGACTTTAACAGAAGTTAATTTTACTAATGGACCATTTCAAGATACAAATGTTTCTACGACAACTTTAACACCAAGTGGTACAACAGGTTCAGTTACAATTACTGCATCAGCAAGTACATTTGTTTCAACAGATGTAAATCGTTTAGTAAGAATAGGAGATGGAATTGCAAAAATAACAGCATTTACATCGGCAACAGTTGTTACAGCTACAACGTCTACAGACTTTGCAAATACAAATGCAAGTACAGATTTTTCTTTAGGTGCATTTTCTACAACAACTGGTTTTCCAAGTTGTGTTACATTCTTTGAACANCGATTNGTTTTTGCAGGAACAACNAATCAACCACAAACAATATTTTTTTCAAAATCAGGTGATTATGAAAATATGGATGCAAACATTGGAGGCACTGTAGCTGATGATGATGCAATGATTTATACTATAGCATCTAACCAAGTTAATGCCATTAGGTTCATGACAGCTACGAGAACTTTAATTATTGGAACAGCGGGTGGTGAGTTTACTGTATCAGGAGGAGGTACGGATAGTGCTATCACGCCAACAAATATATTAATTAAGAAACAATCAAACCATGGTGCAGCAAATGTAGATGCNATAGCTGTAGGTAACGCTACATTATTTTTACAACGTGCAAAAAGAAAGATTAGAGAACTAGCTTATAACTTTGATGTTGATGGTTATCTTGCACCTGACATGACAATACTTGCAGAACACGTTACTGAAGGTGGTATAACACAGATGGCTTATCAACAAGAACCTAATCAAATTATTTATGCTGTTAGAGGTGATGGTGAACTTATTGGTTTGACATATCAAAGAGAACAACAAGTTACNGCTTGGCATAGACACGTGTTTGGTGGTGTCTTTGGTTCAGGTAAAGCTNTATGTGAAAGNGTAGCTGTNATACCTACAGATGATACAGAGTATGAAGTTTATGTTATTATTAAAAGAACTATTAATGGTGCAACAAAAAGATATATAGAAGTTTTAAATACATTTGATTTTACAACAACCGATAATACTACATTTAATTTTTTAGATTCACAACTATCTTATAGTGGTAGTTCAACAACAACACTTTCAGGTTTATCACACCTTGAAGGACAAACAGTTTCAATATTAGCTGATGGTGCTACACATCCTGACAAAGTAGTAAGNAGCGGTGCAATAACTTTAGATCGTGCTGTAACCAAAGCTAAAGTAGGTTTGAGTTANAGNTCAATACTACAAACGATGCGACTTGATGCTGGTTCACANAATGGAACATCACAAGGTAAAACAAAAAGAATATANGAGATTACAATAAGATTATNTGANTCTGTTGGTGTAGAGGTTGGTGAATCACTTACTAACATGGAACGTATACCTTTNAGAACATCTNCTGATCCTATGGATCAAGGTATACCACCATTTACAGGTGATAAAGCTGTAGAATTTAGAGGTAACTACGACACTGATGGATTTATTTTTGTTAGACAAACACAACCTTTACCTTTAACAATATTATCATTATACCCTGAATTACAAACGAATGACTAAAAATTTATTACAGATAGTTCCTTATATTTCTAAACATGGTAAGATCATACTTGCAAATCAAATGAACCACGTCTTGATGGATCAAGATGCTAAGTTTGATGGTGATGCAATGGAACTAGAACAAGACGGATTAGCTTACACGTGTATTATAAACAACGAGCCTATTGCTTCTGCGGGTATGAAAATTATATGGAATGGTGTAGCAGAGGGGTGGGTCTTGGCAACAAGTAAAGTTTGGAATCACCCGCTAGTCATAGCTAGAGCTATCAAGAAAAATTTTGCAAGACTAGCTAGAGAAAATAATAT
>FUFK010065353.1_pt1 | contig 58325 bp, 83 predicted proteins | sample 1021851 | NCBI WGS metagenome assembly FUFK01 (sample SAMEA51879418, study PRJEB19060) | metagenome
AGCTTTTTGAACCTGCGCCCCTGAACCCGCACCATCTGCAAAAATCCAAGCAGTTTCTCCATCAGAAACCGAAGCGTTGCCTCCACTGCCTTGTGTAAAGGTGGCTGTTTGTCCAGAACCATTTTTTACAAGATACACTTTATCTTGATCATTCGGATCAATCGTAATCGTATTAGTGCCAGAGGGTGATCCGGCAAGCACTAAGACTTTGTGTCCGGCATCAGATAGTGATCCATCCGTAGTAGTCAGCGTAGTAGTCGTGCCGGTTAAGGACAGACTTAAAACACCGTTTATAGCACGATCAATAATGTCAAAGTTTGTATTGGTGGTAGTACCCCAAGTTCCTGCTTGTTCACCAGAGCCGGGTTTTTCTATACCAATGTTTGCTGTATATGAGCTTGCCATTTAAACCACCGTTTCAGTCCATGTTTCTGTTGTATCACTACCAGAGATTTCTGTCCATGTATCGCCCGTATGCGTGATAGATGACCAGTTTTCTGTTGTGGCAGAGGCGTCTACTGGTTCCCACAGCAAAGCACCTGCTGTTGTCTGTACAAAACTAAGATCCATACTAGAAACACCAACAAATATAACGCTAGTGTTTGTTTCTTGACTAAACTCTGATGTAACAGACTGAGTAGCTTCTTTTACTATGTTCGCCGCAGCCGTTTGATCAAACTGAAAGTTAAGTGTTTGTGAGCCTACGACTGTGGCTGCTGCCGTAGTTGTCTGATCAAACTGTGCTGTGATAGTTGCTACACCACTAAGTATGCCAACGCCAACATTTACAGCAACGGTTGTTCCGATAAAGTCAGCAGACCCAAAAAACAATACGCCTTGGTCTGCTATAGCCTTTTCACATATTGGAAACTCACCGAACATTAGTATTCTACCAGCTAGATGGTGTCCCAGTTAGAACTGATGGGGTCTTCTGTTCTGCGATACTAGCGTCAAGAACGGCCTTTAGTTCTTCTTCTGTCTTACCCATACTAGCCAACACTTTAGCTTTGCACCAATCTTTGGTGATTGAGTTGTACGCTACAAAAGATGCCCCCTTTTCCATTGGAGTGGCGACTGTGCCGTACATGGTTGCTGTTAAGTAATTACCGTCAGCATCTTTATCACTGTCACTAACGCAGTTTACTCTCCAGTGTATTCTTTGAACAACGTCAACCTTGTCGCCCTCTTTGGCAACACGGTCTAATTGTGGGTACTCAAATGTCATTGTCGTTGCCATCGTTTACTCCTCTAAAGCTGTAAGGCGTTTTTCAATATCTGCTAATCGTTGTTCTGTAGCCGCGCCAATAAATGCCAGCAATTCAGGATAGCGAACGCCCATTCGCGTCTGTTCGTTTCCATCATCATTTGTCCAAGTGTTGCTACACCAGAAGGCATACTTTGTTGCATCTAGCCCAGCGTCATACATGGCCTTTTGTACTTGTTGTGCAACGACACCCGTGTGAGTACGGGCTGCATCACCTTTAGCAACAACCTTGTCTTTCCACTTGAATGTCTTGAATAATTTGCTTATTGCTTTTGCAGCGGTTATCTCTGCGCTTGTTAGGCTGGCAATGTCCTGCTTTTCATTTTCATCAGACGTTTGAATAGTACCGTTAGTAGCAAAAACATCATCCCAACGAGTTGCTCCACCACCTAAATCTTTTGAGTTATCGCTTAAAGCACCGGAACCGTTAGAAGGAAAAGCATTATCACTTCCATAAGCAATACCACAACCAGCATCATTCGCTGTGAAAAAATAACTTTGTCCAGAGTTGCTTCCGATTGCGCCAACCTTTGAGCCATCCTCACTAAATGTAATAATATCACCGCTGCTTGATTTACGGTTAAAAGTGGCACACGCATTACCATCATTTGTTACACTTAAAAAGCCGCCGCCTGTTGCTGAACCTGCCAGCGATATGCCATTGTTTGCGATACTGTCGGAAGTCTTACCAACAAGGAAAACTCCTGTGTTTGTTAACACTGCTGAGTTGCCGCTGGACACTGCACTTAATTCTAAGTAGTTACCTTCTGTATTGCGAATACGAAAACCGTCAATGCTGCCGCCCACACCGCCAAACGCAATCTCACCAGCGGTTCCACCAGAGGCACCAACGGAGCCGATGTCGAGCTTGCCAGTAGAACTAAGGCGCATCCTTTCATTGCCACCAGCAGAAAACCCAAGCGTGTCAGAAGCAGCGTTAAACATCCCAGTGTTAGTATCAGATACGAATTGATAAGCAGGACTGCTTGCTGAACCATCACCTAGTCGTGCTATGCCAGTGACGATTGCATTGCCAGACACATGGAGTTTTTGTGTCGGTGAGGTATGCCCAATGCCTAAATTACCGCTGCCATTTATATGAAAAACATTTGCATTGTCAGTTTGGTCAATAGTTAGTGTCTGTGCGCCGTTCATTTTCATGCGGAAACCGCCACTTACTCCAAGCATATTAACACCGTAGTTGGTGTCATCTGAGAGTTGTAGCGCAGTGCCTAGTGCGGCTGTGCGAATATCTACTCGTGCTTGTGGGCTGGAAGTGCCAACACCTAAGTCTCCATCTGACGCAATACGCATACGTTCAGCATCCCCAGCACGAATGTAAAAATCGTCGTTGACGCTGGCTATCGAAACGCTGTTGTCACCGCCAGATGAGCCTGAGTTTGGCAAGTGAACAAGAGAGTTGCTTGCGCTGGACCGAAATGCGGCAACATTCGTTGAGCCAGTGACATCTAGGGGGTACGCGGGTGACGCAGTGGCGATTCCAACCCGGTCATTACCCGCGTCAACAACTAGCATGTTAGCGTTGCCGTTGCCCTCAACACGAAAGTCTAGGTCAGCACTCGACTCGTTAATTGTGACAGCCTTGCCGTCAAGATTGAAGTCAGCTAAATCTCTTGCTCGTGTCATCCTTTACCCCTAACCACAGTACAGCGCACACGGAACCGTGTAACTGCCATCGCTATATGTTTCTTGTTTTACCGCTGCGGTAACTTTACCTATGGTCTTACTACGAATGATATCGTCGTCCTGTACCTTTGCAGTGCCGTCACCGTTTGATGACAGCAAATCACCTGCTTCTACTGTAACGTCTTTATGTACGCGAACTAGGTTCGTACCAACTGCACAAACGTACATGTCGTTAACTTCATCAACCTCATCGTTATCCCAATCAAGGAATACACCATAAACTTTCTTGCTATCAGCGGTATCTGATACTTTACACATTGCGTGTTTTACATCACCAGCTTTTACAATCTTTGCAGTCACAGTAATTTTTTCATTAGGGTCAAGTGTAGTTGTTTCGTATGTAAAAGTGTCTCCAACAGACTTACCTTCTGGTAACGCTATTGACTCACTTTTGTCCTCACCATTGTATGTGTACTCTGCCTGATACCATGTACACATTTGGTCAATGGTTTCTATAACAGTGCCACGCAGTATTGTAGGTTTAGAATTATCTGCTAATCGTGACCAGTGAGAACCACTAAAAGCGTTATATGAAATAGTGTTTCCAGATACAGAAATTGTACCTTCTGTAACAGAACCTTGTTGAAGAGTTATCAAAGCACCATCATCGCTGCCTCTGTTAACAGTTACAACCACACCACCACTACGGAAGAAATTAGTATCTTGACTGCCTGATATCGTCATTACGCCTGTGTTACCAGACCCAAGTATTAAACCGCCAGTTTCGCAGTTGTTGAGAAAAGCTGTAGTGTTAATGATGGCAAACTGTGCGCCACGATTGGCACTATCAGCAGGGTCAGTAAGTTTAATTACTGCTCCATCACCATCATTTACATGAACATATTTAGTGCCGCTGGGAACAGATGTGCCAGCTATAGANGAGTCAAGGATGGGCGTGTTATGACCAATACTAATNTTNCCNGTTGAACCCTCTACAAAAAATGATGCCATTTGAACATCAGACTCAACACGGAAATCTACGTCTACACTATCCTCATTAAATACTGTTTCGCCAGCAAGAACCTCCATTCTGCTACGATTTGAACCGCCTTTATTCATAAGCAATTCAATACCGCCATCTTCACTTCCGTCAGTTACAGTAAGTGCTTTAGCTTGAAAAAAACCGTAAGTGTGTTCATCACCGTTACTGTTTTTTGCACGAAATCTTATGTATCCAATATCATCACTGTTAGCAGGACTGCTACTGTCTCTAAGCAAATCAAATCCGGGGCCACCAGCATCGTCAGCATCTGTAGATTTTAAGATAAGCTGTGAGGTGTTGTCAGCAGTGGTAATTGTGCAAGTGTCTGCAAAAGTCGCGCCAGCGTTGAACGCAGCAGCCCCAGCAGCAGACATATCTAAAGTGAGGGCAGTGATTTCTGAGCCACCATCATTACCCATGAATAGCATGTCTTCATCTGAGGCTTCAGATTTAATATGTAAATCACTGCTACTTCTAAAAAATGACCCATATAGTGTTCCGCCATCTTTTAGCAGAATACCATTGCCAGAGCCTTGAGTGTCAGCATCAAGAATAATTTGACCAGCCACATCAATTGTTAAGTTACCAGAACTAAGGTCAATTTCTGTGCCGTCAATCGTGATGTTATCTACAACCACCCCAGCATTTGCAGTCACTACGCCAGTAACACCTAACGTACCTGCTGCTGTTGCATTACCCGTAAGTGCAGTGGTGCCAGTAACACTTAGATTACCGCCCACACTCATGTTGCTGTCTACATCGCCGCTAAACACACTGAACGTGTCGTAGACAACAATCTCTACTTGGTCGTTCGCAGACAGGGCAGACAGGCCAGCAATTGTGTTAGCAGTGTCTGTGTTGTAGTCGGTGCCAGCAACCAATGCTACNCCGTTNACTGACACATCAACAAACTCACCGTCAGTAAAGGTAAGAGTACCACCAACAGTCATAGTGCCAGAGATAGATGTTTCACTACCGCTGGCTGTTTTGTAGTATCGCTTGCGAGTTGCTTGCGAGGGTGTCTTACCTAAATATGGCATTATCCTACCTCTGCTTGTACCCCTTCAGTCTGTACAGACTTAATAAGTTCGTTTGTGAACACATTTTGTGCTGCTTGTACTTGGTCGAGTTCAAAGCGAATGTTCGCAGCTTTGCTTTGGCAAGAGCGAATCTGACTAATCAAATACGTTTGCTTTTCATCCATGTCTTCTGGCTTGTACTCTTTGCCGTCGATTGTAATTATGTTCTGTGTCAATTTATTCTCCTAGCTTTCTAGTGCCGCCAAGCGGGTTTCTAGTAATTTGATTGTGGCTTGTTGTTCTTGTACAGCTTTAATAAGCATTGGAACCAGTTTGCTGTAATCCACGCCCATCATATCAGTGCTGTCTTCACTGCCTGAGACAGCGAGTGGCTCAATAGACTGAAGTTCCTGTGCTATCATCCCGTAGTCTTGATGTTTGCCATCTTCAATCCAATCGAACTGGCGCACCTTCATTGCATCAATCTTAGCTGATGCGGACGCGGCATCTTGGATGTTAGACTTTAAACGACGGTCAGATGATGTGTTGTAAGCAGTTGTTGTACCCGTAACAGTAATCGTGCCTCTAGTATTACCAGAGTTATTAAACTGCATCCTAGCTCCATCGCCATTTCTGTTAATGCTTACGAAGGAGTTTGCACTACTAAAAGCTACGAAGCCACCGGGCTGAAAAGTATGTCCGGTAGTTGTATTGCCATTGCCGGGGCTGTCTGTGCTTGTCTGGAAAAAACGGATATTCCCACCAGTAGAAAGTCTCATCCGTTCACTTCCTGACGACATAAACGCCAAGTGTGTGCTACCAGCTTCAGTGCCAAAAGTGCCTACATTGCTTCCATCTGTTTTGAAGGTGAAATTGGTTGCAACGCCGTCTGTAAAAGTAACGAGTGATCCTGTTGCACCATTATTCAATTCCAATTTTCTTGATGGTGACGTAGTGTTTATGCCCACATTTCCTGTGTTTGTTAGCACCATTGGCGCATCAGTGCTAGACGGGCGAAATTCTAAATAGTTGCCGTCTGTGTTATGTATACGAAAGCCGTCAATGCTGCCGCCCACACCACCAAAAGCAACCTCACCAGCAGTTCCACCAGAGGCACCAACAGAACCGACATCAAGTTTGCCAGCGACAAATGCGCCAGTTGATGAGGTTTCAAGTTTCTTTACATTATCATAATATAATTCAACCGCATCGTCAGGTTTAGCAACCAGCATTTGCTCAGATTGTTGTTTCATAAACTGAATGTTGTTGCCATTGGTCGTAATTAAGAAGTTGCCTGTCCCAACATCTTCAATAAAGCTAGTAGACCCATTGTGATAAATTTTTAAATCAGCAGAGTCTCCGAATTGGAGTTCAGCGTTATCAGGAAATCTCAAGTCATCTGCGCCAGTTGGTACAAAGGCTACCGTGGCGTCTGCATCATTTTTAATTGTGACATCGCTAGTGCTGCCCTGTCCTGTCAGAATAAGTCCCTCTGCCGCTGTGTAGCCGATAGCAGCATTATCACCAGCAGCAGTATCTCCAGCAGGTTCAACTGTGCCTGTCGCTGTTACATTGCCAGTTACATCTACGCCAGTTGATGCTGTTTCAAATTTTTTGCTGTTATCGTTATATAGTTCAACCGCACCGTCAGTAATGAATTTAGCCATCACTTCGCCGTCAGTTTTTAAGATATCAACGCCAGCACCATTACTAAGAAGCTGGAGGTTTCCAGTGGATAAGTCATTTATCTGAGAATTGCTGCCATTATGGAATATTTTTAAATCATTACCCGCACCCATCAATATAGCAGCGTTGTCTGGAAACGAAATATCATCAGTGCCAGTTGGCACAGTAAACACTGTAGTATCTGCATCATTCTTTACGGTAATGTCACTGGTGCTACCCTGCCCTGTCAGGATAAGACCCTCTGCGCTGGTAAAACCAAGAGCAGCAGCATCACCTGCGGCAGTGTCTCCTGTAGGCAACACAGTGCCAGATGCTGTCACATCACCTGTAACAGTCACGTCGTTTTTTAATTCTGATGTGCCTGTAACAGTCAGATTGTCGGCTGTGTTAAATCGTTGTACCCCTGCACCAATATACGGCATTAGGTAATCTCCATATAACTCATAGTGACTGATAGTTTGTCAGCGACAGAAGCATCTATTTTTATTATATCTCCAACATTCAATACGATTTTGTTACCACTCATAATCTCTACAGTAGATCCAACAGGCACAGGTATATCCTTCACGATATGCGCTGTCGTGTTCTGAGTCTGACTAGTTTGGGTTGTGGTACTAACAAGTTGTACAGTTCCAGTAACCTGTGAAGTGTGAACATTAGCAAGCGTCAATCCAAGAACGATAACTGTGCTGCCACTTTGTACGGTATACAAAGTTTCTGGTGTACCAGATGAAGCGGGGGCAACATCTCTTGTTATAACTTTAAAGGTATTAGCCATCTAAATCTCCATCACCCCAACGCGATTGCAAGCGCCGTAGCCTCATCTGCCGCTGCCGCCGCCGTTGTTGCACCTATGTCAGATAGCACTTCTGAAGCAGATCTACCTTCGATAGACGTACCATCAACCCGCAAAAAATCGTTATCTGCCACACCAGATGTAAATTTAGCAACATTAGTGTTTGAAATGCCTGTGTCTAATACAGCAGCAGTTCCTAATCCGATATCTGATCTTACTTCTGATGCACTCCTGCTTTCCAAGCCACTCGCTGTAAACCGCGCAAACTCATCGTCTGCCACAGATGAGCTATCAATCTTAACAGCATTAGTGTCAGATATGCCAAACGTCAGTGACGCTTGTGCGCCAATATCAGACAATACTTCTGATGCGGATCGACCTTCTATGTCAGTGCCGTCAACTCTTAGAAAATCGTTGTCAGCAACACCAGAGGTAAACTTAGCAACATTAGTGTTTGATATTCCCGTATCCAACACAGCCGCTGTGCCCAGACCTAGTGATGTCCTAGCAGTAGAACCAGACTCTGCAACAAAGTTACTACCATCCCCCACAATAAAGTTACCATCAGTAACAGCCAAACCTGCTACATCCTGAAGCTGTTGATCCAACCGTGCGTTAGCTACAGTTCCGCTTGCAAGATTGCTGGCGTTCAATGCAGTAAGCGCACTACCGTTGGCGGCTACTAGGTTACCACTTGCGTCCAAGAAGGACATCTTTTCTGCTGGCAACGTGCAGAATATAGTCCTAGTCCCTGAACTCCAACTAACCGCGCTATCGCTGTTGCTAGACTGAAGTATTGTTGTTCTAGCTAAAGTCGTACCTGATGATGTGTAAGTGCCAACGCCTATCTCAAAGTCAGAGCCGTCAGTGCAGCAATAGAAAGTCGTGTTGCTATTGCCGATAACACTAAACGCTTCAAAACCAGTAACCGCACCAGCAAGAGTGTATGTACCCGTGCCTGTGGTGGTCGTGGTTTCTTTTACCCTGTCTTTAAGAACAAGTGCCATTACTTCAACTCAATCGTAAGGTTGCCAGCGTTGATACGAAAAATATCACCAGAGGCTATAGTCTTGCTGGCATCAAGTGCGCCAACAAACAGAATGTTCCCACCTGAAGAAGCATCCGCAACAAAGGAGTGAGTTATGGTGTTGTTCGTCCCACCTGATGCAGGAAACTCAATATTAGCCGCATTCACTGCCGTTTGAGTATCCGTAGAATCAGCCCCTATAGTTGTCCAGTTTGATGCTGTAACTTGTTGTCTTGCATAGTTTGTGAAAGTGGCTTCAGTCAAAGAACCTGTTTCAGCAGCAGACACCGCCGTTGCTAAACCAACATAGATACTATCTCCTGGCGAGGAAAAACTAAGGGAGTTGTTTTTAAAAATAAAATGCAACAACCTCCTTTCCAGGTAGTTTGTTGCCGCGTTACTTGTTGCCATCTTCTACTCCTTATGTACGAGGCCGATCAGGTAAACCTCTGCGATATGCATCACTATTTTCTCTAGCCTCTGCCAAGTCCTTAATACGCGATAGTGCTTCAGTAAATTGTTTTTCATACATGGCAAGCATGTCTTGCTCACCTTTCATAAAAGTATACGCCTCGACCAATGAGCCGTAAAGCAAGGCAACCGAAGCGTTGGTGCTTAACCAAGTCGTGCCGGAGTCAGCGCCTGCCGTAAGTGAGGCTGGCCTGTAGTAATAGTGCAGCTCACAGGTGTAATTACTGTCTGGCGTAGGAGCCACTATAAAATTACTAACATCAAAGTAAGCGTAATACTTTGGAACACCTGTCGTAGCAGGGTTAGGAGTATACTCCTGTATAAAGTTTACATCCTTCTGTAGTAAGAATTCTTTTGAACTACTGTTTGTTATCGACAATGAAAAGGATGCTAAATAATCAGTGGGCACTGACAAAAACGGATCCGAACTTGTTAAGGCACTGGTTGCGTTTTTGCGGAAAAACTCAAGATCAACAAGCTTAAATATACGCTGCTCTGCGTTCTTAATAAACGTGGGCAGGTTTGTAACAAAGGATGTTTCCGTGTTTTCGGTATAGTCCTGTATCGCTGTTTTTAATTCTGTAAACGTATAACTCATTTAACTCTCCAGCGTGACGGGTCCGACAGTCGCATTTTCACCACCGCCTCGTGTACTACCGGAGGTTGCTGTCCCCGACGACGCAGAAAAGGTATATGTGTCTCCATCCACAACAGTAATCGAGTAACCATCTGATTTCTCCAACACGGCCTCCGTAAACCCATCAAAGGCTTCAACTTTGCGAAACCTTACAGTATCTGAGGACGAACGTCCATGAGAGGGTTCAATGACAGTTATGACAGCAGAACCAGAAGAACTTGATAAGAACGGGTCAACACCTAATAAAACAGCCACGGAGACCTCCGTTCTTTGATCTGGTCTGGGATCGTGCAAGGCTTGCGGATCAGGGCCGACACTTGGTGGCTCAAGCTGTGGATGTTTTGGTTCATACTCATCCGGTCCTACTTTTAAACCGTTCCACTCTGTTATCAACTCATTCAAGCGGTAACGAAAACCAGATCGGTCTGAGTAGCCATAAGCATCTTTACCCGAGGCAAACCGCGCCATTAGTTAACCCTCAGATATTGAATACTAGGCTGTAACTTGAGAGCCACACGATCTTCATCCTCATCTGCTGCCCGCTGGAATTCTTCCTCATACAAAACTTTTAGAAGTTGCACCCGCTCTGGGGCTTTCTTGAGTGCAGTATAGTACGCAAGACCCGCGACCATGCAGGGCAAAAACCTAAATGGTGCATTCGTTGTATTGACCAAAGCGTCAGCATCCTCAATCCGTCTAACATAATAATACACCAACGTATCTGTTGAATTTTCTGGGGTGGGCCACAAAATTATTTGAGGAGTTACCTGACGATCATAGAAATACTGACTTGGCCTGCCCTGAGTTGTCTTGTTAGGGATGGTCAAATATTCACTTCTAGACATTCTTGTTAATTGAAAATCAGTGCCACTTCTACGAAGAACAACTTCTAGTAGGTCTGTGTAAGTTGTATCGAAGGTATAACTGGCTGTGCCTGCGGTCAAAGCCTGCGTAGCTTGTGTAACAGTCCAGAGATTTAAACCTCTGTTTGCCCAATCAGCAAACATTAGGTTCAGGGACCGTCTCGCAGTACGAGCATCGTATCCAGTGCGAACCTCAAGCCCACACCGTTCATACGCTTCCTCAATAATTTCTGCTACGTCGAGATCAAAGTCCCGTGAACCCGAAGTTGCCATTTACTTTCTCTTCATAGTGCCACCGCGCATTTTACGCATGGCTTTACCTTTTTTTGCCATAACTGGCTTTTTCATCATAGTGCCGCCGCCACGCATGGCTTTTTTCTTTGTGCCCATGCCACCACGCATTTTACGCATTGGTTTTTTCATCATAACTTATTCTCCTGTCCTTACGATGTTTAACTAAGCGTTGATAGTCTTGATCCTCGTAGTTTGAATAATACCCCAAAGATTCCAGCTTTGCACTAGCGTTATCAATATCTGTCAAGCGTTGTATGAACACCATACTTAACTTTTTTTCTTTAAAGGCTAACAACCAAATGTCATGACCTGTCGTTGCTAACCACCCGTTTAGTGCAAAACAAGAGGCTTCCAAGTCGTCGTAACTTTGTTTATGCAAATAACTAGCACAAATTACGACCTGGTATGTATCATCAAAAGCTTGTATCTCCTCATACACTGCATCCCATAGGTTATCTTTTTCTTCGCGAAGCTTAACCTTGTTTGCAAACCAGGCGTTTTTAGCAAACGGACACAAAGCATGCCCGTTAACAGATGCATGAGGCACACTAAGTTCTGATACAACCCAATCTTTAAGAACGTCGTGTAGCGCCATTTCTCGTTGGCATTTTCATAGCTCCAGCCATTTCCTTGCGTGGTGAACACATTACACCACCATGCCCAAAACCAGGAACACCACGTCCCTTTAGAATGTCAGCTTTCGTAACCTTGCCATCTTTGTTCAAGTCCGGGAACTTTTTACTTGCCACGTTTTTTTCTCCTTACTGCCTTTACACGCCGGGGCTTTCCGGCTGGTTGACCAATGCGTTTCTTCTGCGCGATCCTACTACGCTTTTCCGCTGCTGTCATTTCGCTACCAGTTTTAGGTGTTTTACTGGAAATTCTTTTAGAGGGGCGACAATATGGAGTACCCCGTTTTTCACCTTTGCGACGGCCACACGGTTTGCCCGTACGCTGGTCCGTCCACTTCTCCTTAAACCATCTTTTAAGAGCCAAGCCCTCTTTCGTCTTGCGTACAGCCATTGTCTATTTCCTTGACTTTCTGATCGCATCTAACGTCTCACGGACAGTAGGCGGTTTTTTCTCATTTGGTTTATACTTACACTGTATTTCTTTTGGAAAGTATTCGATTGGGTCTAACCACACACTGTCAACGGTATTGTTTGGCCCATGATATATACAAACACGTTGGTCGTCTATAAGATCACAACCTTTGAGCCTGCATGTAACATACTCAGGAGTTGCAATAGCCTTCGCAACTGTCCCTTTTAAGAAAACAATAAAACCAAGTAACAGGCATACACCAACAATACCCATAATAATCCAAGCAACGATCTCCACAAACTTGCGCCTGCGTTGCCTTTGAATATACAAAGTTTCTTGACGCTGTTTCCTGATCTTACCTTCCATAGCAATAAGCTCGTCCCACTTGGACTTGCCATACATCATACCTATGAAGTTTTTTAAGTCGGTTCTTTGCTGTTCAGCATTTCGCTTTGCTGCAAATGTCTCCATTGCCTCTTGTTCAACGGACTTGCCAGCAAACAACTTCTTAAATATTGGAGGATTCTTAGCTTCCTTTTCCAGCATGTCCAGGTCACTAAGTGCGCCCATCCATCTACCAAGGTCAGATGCCATACTTTCTATGTCACGACCAATCTGCATGCCTTTTTTTACGGCATTAAAAGCAGCAGTGGCTGTAGCCATGACAGTGACCGGATCCATTAGTAAATCTCCACGCTTCCTTCTTCAATATACTTTGGCACACAGTAAGCGGTGACTCGGTCCTTTGGGTCTAAATAATCTCTATGCCTGTAGTTTCCGTACCTTTTTGAAACTTCAGCAGCAAAATAGTTACATTCTGTTACAGACCTAAAATACATGTCTGCGCTCATCAAACGTCTGTCATCTCCTGTTCCCAAATAAACCATAAGCAAGAATACATGTATCAAGACTGACTTACTGCACCCTGAGTGCGTTTTCGTTTTGACGACATTATCGCGCCACAACCTCGCGCTACGGCAGTTCCTCTTACAGCTTTTCCCCTAAAAGCTCGTTTTGGTCTTTGATCGTGTACTCCGCCGTGGGCTTTTTTCTTTTTCTTTTTGCCTCCGGTTCCATAGTTGGCGGCTCCAACTTTCCTGCACTTCGCGATGGCACCGCTTGCATACGCCGACGGGAAAACGCGATATCGCGCCTTAACTTTGTGATAGCATGCATCTTTAGGCATTTCTCACTCTCTTTTTTGTTTTGAGTTTACGAATCTTCTTGAACTTCCGCTTCTGAGGTGGCTTTGAAATTTGGTTTGCGAGTGACCCACGCGAGATTCCCATCTTCCGCTCTCCTAATATAATCCTGCCACAAGGTAGTAAGCATCTTGTGGTTCTCATCAACCTTGACAGAAATAACCGCTGTCTCTGTTTTTAGATCAACGACAGACACGGCTATCCAAGCCAAAAAACCTAACGCGGCGGTCATCAATAGATTTAACATTTCCATCTCCGCCTTGCTTGACGAAGGCGACTGTTAGGATTTTTAGCAGCCTTCGGAAACTTTTTCATTTGTCCAGCACTACGAGCGCAAAAAGATTTTCTACGCTTGGCGTCTTTACTGCCTTTTTTTACTTTGCCTGTAACCGCTGTCTTTAATTTAGAGCCAGGGTTGGCTCTACGATAAGCCTTTACCCCAGCTTCAGTCATCCCCGCCCCAGCTTTAGTGGGACGGAAATTCTTTTTATTGCGCGGTGGCATCTTTGCGCGTTTACGAGCCATCGTTAATAGCTTTTTCCAACCTGCATGATAATTGTATAGGTGTCAGCGGACGAATGCCCCACCGTCGTAAACATAATGTCACCCGTAACACCAGAACTGGCTGGGTTTGTTAACCCACCAAAACTGGTGTAATCGTGATGACCACTCTGATTCTCACCTAATTCGATACAAAAATCATCCGTCGAGGCGTCAAACAGTATTTTGACTTTCATGCCGTTACACTGCCACCAAATCTTCTCAATAGTGGCTCTTGTGCAGGTGCTTCCGTCTATGTTTGCCGCTAACGCAGATACATCCACCTTCTTGACCGCGCTCTCTCCAGTACCATCCGATATGTTGGTAAACTTTAAGACCGCTGTTTTTGGATTATCAACAAGCGTTTGTGATGTCACAGCATCTGCCATGTTAGTCTCCTCTTAGTATACGGAGTATTCTATTTCAAGAGTAGCACGGAAAGCTGTCAAGGCTGTGTCACAAGTAGAACCCGCACCCATATACAAGTGCTTGCTTGCAATCGCTGCGCTGATATTTGGCTCAAACACATGGAATGTTCCAGCGGTAGCATCAAGGTCAATATCAATCTCAGTGACTGAGTCCGTTGCAGAAATGCGTGGGTTGAATGAAGTAACTCCCGCACCAACAATCTCTGTGCCTGAAGAAATAGCCGTGTTGGTGGCTGTGCCAGATGTTGCACTCAACTGTAGATTAGCCAAAGAGTTGGCGTCACTTGCAGCAGCAGTTGTAATTCCAAGAACAACTTTGTGGATGAAAAACTTACTCGCTGTCACCAGAGCATCAGGGTGATCTGTGTTTAGTTCGCCGATCTCCACAAGAACATCATTGTCTGCATAAGTGGTATCAGCCGCATCTGTGTCGGCTAGACTGACTGCAAATGTCTGAATCTTACGAGTTCCAAGGGAAATTAGCTGACCAGTTGAGTTTACAGAAAAACCTGTTTCTGTAATTGCGCCTGTGGTGCTGCTTTCATTGATTACGTTGAACCCGCCCTTTGAACGGACTGGTCCTGAAAAGGTAGTATTAGCCATGTAGATCTCCTGTCTTGGCTAGTGTCAGACCTCCGATAGGTCTGTCAGGGATGAAGAAACTATACAATAAAAAAGGGCGGCATGAAAGCCGCCCTTTTACTTTTGTGCCTACAATTATGCGCCGGGTGAACCGAATACACAACGTGGGTCTGAGAAGCCGAAGCTGTAACGCTCACGAGCCTTGAACCGCATGTTACCAGTGTCGAAGTCTGGATCCATGTTGGTTGACATAGGCATACGCTCAAAATGCTTGAAGCCGTTTGGCGCATCAGTCTTGATGAAAAATGCGTCTGTATCGGTTAGGAAGTCATTGACCACATAACCTTCAGGCAGCATTCCCATAGACTTGATGGCGTTCACGTCGTTGTCGGCTGTACCAACACGGAGGTTAGATACTAGCAGACGCTCTGAAACGAATTGCAGTTGACGTGGAACAATCAGCTTCATGCCGCGAAGAGCAACGATGAGACCACGCTCGTCAACAAAGCCAGCAATGCTGATAAGAGCATCTTCAAGAGATGTCTCGTTTAAGTCAGCGGCTGTTGAAGGCTCGTTGTTAAACGTACCACCAGATGTCAGCGGGTGAGATGCGTCACAAAGAGCAACACCGTCACCACCAGCAGAAGCGCCAGCAGTAAAGGCATTGTTCAGAATGGCAGCAGCTTTAACCTGCTTGGTGTGGGCCATTGAACGAGCGAGGGCACGAGTATAACGAGCGCCAAGGCGGTCATACAGGTTATCTTCAATCGCTTCTTCTGTGATTGAAAATGCCATCGCAACTGTCTCATGGTTATACCTTGCGGTATAAGCCTCGTTTGCGTCATCAAAGGTGACACCGGAACCTTCCTGCTTAACAGGTGCGGCACCGAAGCCTGACAGCATGACCTCCTCTTCAAACGCCCGGTCTGATGACTCGGTGTCGAAGATTTCAGCATGCTGACCTTCGTAACGGGTGTACTCCATACCAAAAAGAGCGTTGAGACCAGGCTCTAGTTCTTTGGCGAGTTGTGCGCGAGAAATAGCCATAATCTACCCTCCCTAGCTGATTGCGGCTTCAGAGTCAGACTGAAGCAGTGCATGGTTGTTAAGCATCACAATCATTGGGATACCAGCGGCGGCAAAGTCCTCGTTCTCAGGATCATCATGAATACCCACAATCTTCAAGGGAAGAGAGGCGTTTGATGAATCCAGAGTCGCAACATCTAGCTTTGCGCTGGAGATACCAGTGGTTGTGCTACCGCTTGCGCCACTGTCGAACTGAGAGTTCTCAAAGATAGCCGCGATTGCGGTTGCTCGGTTGGTAAACGTGGCGTCTGTGCAAATAATATAGCGCTGAAGCGGGTTATCATGCACAAACCCGATGATATCGAAGTTTGTGTCTGCCCCTGATCCAGGCCAAGTATTTGAGAACACTCTTTTACCAGTTGTTGAAGATACATACTCACAGCCAGCAAAAACGCCCACGGGAGCTTGAGTATCGCCAGTTGCAGAGCAGATTACGATTTCGCCACCGTTGTCTGCCTTCACCATTGAACCCTGAAAGATCGCGCTTGCGCTGCTGTCGATAAAGTATGCATTAGTACCCTGAGTAGCAGGTGTGCTACCAGCGGTATTAATCGGCTTTAGGCCGAAGGCAACATTAGTGTTTGCCATTGCTTACTCCTATCAAATTACGGGGTAAGGTCACTCTTTGTCCTTACCTCCAAATGATACACGACTTTGCCTATCCATATGGATGGGCATTGAGGGGTGTTGTTCCCTCATCAGGTTTTGGTCAACAGCATCCATTTGATTGCGGGTCTGCTCCCGGTAATATTCAGTTCTCTCTTGGACTGTCTCCTCTGGGATCCGAGCAAGCATAAGACCGCCTACTCCGATTACACCTGCATGCTGACCCTCATCTATCGTTGGGTATTGATCTGCCAACTCAGGATACTCATCAGCCCGTACAGGCTCCCATCCTTCCCGAAACTTAGCGTTTACATTCATCTTGTCATCCTCGCCGCGTATTGCGGTGCGAATCCAACGATGCTTGTATCCCGCCGGGGCTTCGGGTGCCTCCAGCTTGGACGGAGGTGCCCAAGGCTTCCGCCTTTGGGTCTTTGCGCGACTTGCAGCTTCGCGTGGCTGTCTCTTAGAATTTGTCATGTCTTATTCCTTAACATACTTTGCATATTCTTCCAAGGGCACATTAAGCCTTTTCGCAATAGCAATCTGTGAGGGAGTTAATTTTACCGTTCTACGCCCTTTTGGTGAGGACGATTTAGATGCCGTAGCTTCGGCGGAGGCAACTCTTGGGGCTGCTTCACGCTTCGTTTCTTGAAACTTATGAGGGAACTCTGTGCGAACTCTCCTATCAAGCTCGGTATAATACTCGTCCGAGGTAGGGTCAAAACCCTCCTCCTCAATCAACTGACGATGAATACCAAAAGCGGCGTAAGTCATCGTTTGATCAGTTCCAAACCACTCATTTTTAGTCGCCCACGCTTCAGCCTTCGGATCAGGCTGGGCCTGTTGTTGAGCCTGTTGTTGAGCCTGTGGTGCTGCCTCTTGTTTTGGTGGGGCATTTTGGCGCTCTTCGTTGCGTCTTTTAGCCTCCTCATACCTGGCTTGCTCTAACGCAATCTTGCTTATTTTTTGCTGCGCCTCAAACATGGCGTCAGCGTCACCCTCGTCATAAGCTTTTCTATACGCCTCTTTAGCTGCTATGGCATCAGACTCAATTCTGTTCCCAAACTCTCCAACATAAGAGCTATCAAGTTTTTCTACACGGGCGCGAAGTTCTTGATTTTGTTTTTGAACAGCTTCTGCATATTCAATAGCAGCCTGACGCTGTCGCTCCTCTTCACGAAACTTGCTCGTTAGTTTAGAAATCCTACGCTGCACAGACTCAGAGTATTGCCCTAGCTCATCTTCCTTGGCTTCAGGTTCATCTTCTGTTTCTGTTGCTTCTTGAGATTCTTCTTGTGGAGCCTCAGTCTCCTCGGCTTCCTCGGCGATAACTTCTAGCTCTTCTTCCTTCTCAGCAAGATTGTTTTGCATACTAAGCTCCGTATGTCTTTATATCATCTGGATCGATGATGGTTGCAATGACCTCATCGTCATTGATTATGCGAACTTCACCGCCTTCGATTGAAAACCGAGATCCGGCGTATCGACCTATGCATACCCAGTCGCCCTCCTTGCACCACGGCCCATCATCACCGAACTTGTCGATGTCTTTGTAGGCAAGCGGTCCAACCTTGAGAACATAAGCGACAACAGTTGCCTTACTCTCTCGGTCTCTAGCTTGATCTGGAACGTAAACACCACCGTCTGTCTTATCACGCCCCATGTAAGGCATAACAAGAACTCTCCACCCGGTGGGTTGCGGCACTCTTTCTTTTAGGGTTTTTGTCTTAGCNGATTCTTCAGCTTGTTTTTTTGCTTGGCGTTGCGCCAGAACGTAGTCAGGTACTATCAATGTCTTCGACATAATTAGCCTTTTTTAGCAGGGTGTGTAATTCGTTCAATGCGTAGCTGATCCCCTGTATCTCGCCACACATTGCGCGGTAGGCTTCCATATCCTTGGCCCCACCGGATGACATGTTAGTAGTAATATCATCCATCCTTTGTTGCAAGGACTTTTGATATTTTGATAAGAATGAAACTAGATCCATTAAACTGCAAGTTTTTCGTCAGTTATAGGACCACCGGAAACCCAAGCGTTACAAACACGCATGGACGCACATTTAAACTTTATAAACTGGCAATACCCTATATCGCCTGCATCCACAGATGCGTATGGATCCGTCCCATCATCTGCACCAATGCCTTTGGCAATACAGTCTTTTATTTTTGAGGTTACATTAAAAGCAGCACAGTTACCGCAGCGACTGTCTTTTGCAGCATTTATGTCTGTGTTAAACGTATCTGCTATTTTCTGCCAAAAGCTATCGTTCTTACCTGTGTCATCAAGGTTTGGATTCAGAGGACCATACCCATACTCATCAATCGCCTTTTGTCTGTTCTCAAGATTCAAATCTAAATCTTGAGTTGCAGCAGGGCACTCACCCTGCATTTGATCTACAGGGGTTCCATCCATGATTTCTTTAGCTGGGTCTAGACCATCCGGTACAATTTTAATTTCTATCTTCATATCTACCTCGGAAAGGGTTGAGCTATGATGGGTTTATCACCTCGTCTTCTGCGCATCATCTCAATAAAGCTTGGATAATTCAAAACGGGTTCACTTACAATATTAGTGCCAATAGTTGAAAATCCAGGTTGAATTAAATTCAAAGGTTGCTCAGTAGAAGTGTCTGAGATCACATCAGAAATAGGCGGGAGAGATGAAATAACGGGGTCGGGAGTTATTCCACTTGCTCTACGAGCTTCATCTATTAGATCTTGCTGAAACTGTAATCTTCTGTTCATATCCTCGGCGGTCTCCACAGCCGATTCAGCTTGTCGATTCATTGCCTGGATCATTCCAAGATCAGAGAGCGGTTCAGATTGTTCAACTGCGCTTGTTTGATTTAAAGGTTTGCCATCAACTGTTATATTTTCAAACCTTGTCTTTGGAACGCCGTCTGGGCCAAACTCAAATCTTGAAGGCGGGTCTATGTCACGTCTGTCAGAGGGGACTACTCCTTGAGACCTAACAAACGCGGTGGTGTCACCTTCAGGAACCTCAGATCTTGCTAATTCTATTTCTTCTTGGCCTGGAACCATGTCATAGCCAAACATTTCAGATTCCCCGGCAGTCTCACGATTTGTAAATGCGGTATCATCCGCAAGCAACTCAGATAAAGGTGGCAACCCTTCCACACTAGCCGTTCCAATTTCTGGGCTTAAACGCTGTAGTTGAGCCAACTTGCTTCCATCATAGCCAGGGACATTTGAACGAACAGCCATGTCAAAATCCGGCAACACCGCAGGGCGATTCATATTCATAGCTGTTCCAATTCCAGGTATAAAACTGGCAATTCCTTGAAAAAAACCACCCCTGCTTGGAGCCGCTTCAGTCATACCAAACCTTGTTAGAGTGCCTGGGCGAATATCTGAACGGACTTTGCCTCGTAACATATCCCCGCCAACATCACTTCCTAATATATTTTGTTTAGCAAAAGGACTCATAAACTTGTCATAAGCTAGACGGTTTAATCTTGCTATCCCCTCTAATGTCAAACCGCCGGGAACGTCTGGTTGAAGGTAGTTTAAATTTTTAAGACCAGTTAATTTTTGAAACGTGCTTTCATTTCCGTAAGGATTTGTAGCAGAACGTCCTGTTTCAGCCAAAAAATCACGAAAACCTTTAGATTGTTCGATGGTGCCCGTGCCTGTGATACTAGAGGGAGCAGGACGATCTCTTAAATCACCACCAAAGTCTTTGCTGCCAACAGCACTACCCATTTCAGGGACCGGATCAAAAGCATCAATATGTCCTGGCATCAATAAACTCCTGAGAACTTGGTTCCTCGTATCGCTGCACCTGCACCACGAGATGTGCTTGGCTTTTCATCTGCATCCATGAACGTGCCCATAGCAGCCTTGCGCTCTGTTTCTTTGCCTTTACCCTTCATATAGTCTTCAACTTCCTTGGGGTAAGCTTCGCGCATTATGGGTTTTCCAGTCCTGTCATCTACGGCTCTGGATCTAAAACCTTGATCGTCTGTACCAATCTTGGTGTCCTCTGTAACAATGCGCTCCATCTCGTCAACGTCTTTTATGTTTTTAACGGACTTTTTCTCGCCACCTTTTGAAACAGTGCCGCCGGGGGCAAAACCACGCATCTTGTTCATGTTGCTCTCCAAGATAGCCGAACCACCGTCTTTACGACGCCGTCCTTCATTTATAAGTGCTTTTGCCTCTGCCGTCGAGACACCAATATCTCTACCAAACTGTGCTGCTCTTGGCCTAACCGACTTGCCCATAGCTGCTTTCTCCACACCTGTTATCTTGCCCTTATTTTTTGTAGCATAGAATACTTCTTCGCCACGGTCTTTGCCATACTGCTCCTTCATGGCACTCATGATCTTTTTGCCTTTTTTATTTAATGGCATCTACTTATCCTTCTCGTGACTTAGCCATACCGCAAATGCACCTGTCATGGCTCCCGTGACTACACTAACTAGTCCCGCTTGTGCGTTTGTTGGATCGGGCAACTGCATGAACCACTCCACTACCCGCCAAGCCGATATTGACATCATAATCATCATCAAGCGGGGAAGTATCTTCCACCTGAGAAATCTTTCCATTGTTACTTCTGCCACGGTTTACCCTCGCTTGCTCTTCCGTTGTTCTGTTATGCATATCCCACATTGGACCCGTCATTATTTCTTACCGAAAAATTTAGTAGCTGACCTAACAGCAAAGCTAGCGCTTACGATAACCCCCAACGTGTATTGATAATAATCCGGCATAGCCTCCAACGCGGCAAAGCCCTCTGCTACGACCTGTCTGCCCCAGTCTCCACAAAAGGCCAGCACTAACGGAATCGAAAACAAAATTGTAAGCCACTCGTCCTTCCAAGAAGACTGACTGCCCTTTGCCATCAGGCGTTCCCATTCAGCGGTTGACGTTGCCGCTGATACCATCACCTGTGCCTCGGCCTCTGCCTTGGCTTTGGCAATGGCTGACTTGCCACGTTGCTCTTCTGTCTTTTTATCCATCCATGAACTAACAAGTCCACTGATGGGTCCAATTAAAGCTTGTATCATCTATTCCTCGACAACGCTGCTTGTGTGTTAATCCGATATACATTCACATCATTTCGTGCTTCAGCAATATCAGATTGCAGTTTTTGCCGCTGTTGGGCTAATTCATAAGCCTGTTGCAGCTTGGCCTGATCCACCTGGAAGTCCATCTGATCATTCATCACCTTGCGCTGAACCTCCATCTTAGAGTTCTCAAGCTCTTGCTGACGTATACCGATCAAAGGATCTTGCTGTTGTGGTGGCTGTATCATTGGCATGATCTGTTTCATAATCTCGCCAATCTGTTGTGCAACAGCAGACTCAATCACTGCCGGGTCAACAACAGGCACTATCTCTCCAGCTTGCTGCGCTTGCTGCTGCGCATTTTGGAAAAATGCCGCCACCTGATCTCTTGCTAGGAATGACACATGTTCCTGAACATGAGCTTGCAATAACAAAAAGCCTTGCGGGTTAGCGCCCGAAATAGGAGACGACAAGAACATGGCATGTGCCAGGATGTGCGACTCATGATCCTGCTGTGGAAACACCTGCATTGGTGCGCCTTTTACTGCATTTGCATTTTCTGTCGCTGGATCCACAGGCTGTGGTGGCTGTGGTGGTGGCAATATGTTGTCGATATTTTTGATGTCCAATGCATCATACATACGACGGTATGCCTCATACATGTTATGCATCTGCGGTGCCTGCGTAGCCAACTGCATCTGTGTCTGCGCTAGTGATAGGCGCTGAGACATTGAAAAGATTGTTGGATCACTTACTGGCAAGATGTCTACACGTCCGTCAAAGTCCTGCGCCATGATCTCAGCGGGCACATTTGCTCCTACGAAATATGGATAGGGCACTGGGTTGTCTGCAAAAACTTCTGACAACAGTCTAAACTCCTGCTTCTGCCCATAGTGCAGTCGTTTATGGATGCTAGAGATAATTTTTGAGCCTTGCTCAATCAGCGCAACCGTTGTCCCCACTGGCGCTTGAGAGTTGACATCTGCGACCTTGGCGTCTGCAACCTGTGCAAATCTTCTTCCCGAATCAACGATAACCCCCAGTAACTGAGCAAGTGTGCCAGAAGGCTCTTTATACGGAAGGGGCATAAGAGCGTTACGCAAATCACCACCGGGAGCATCAATATCGCGAAACTCGCCAGGAGCAAGCGGTTCATCATCGTTACGAATCCGAACACCACGAGCCTTGAAACCTGCTGGCAGATTTGAAAGAGTCCCGGCATCGATGAGTTGTCTAAGAATCGAAGTCGCGGCACGAGACAGTCCTCCTATCGTGTGTAACAGACCAAAGCCATAGAACCCGAAACCAGGCAAAAACTTGAAGTGTGTAAAGTATTGACGCTTGCGTCTTAGGACATCCGTTTGCCGATAATTTCTAACAACCGAGAGAACCTTGCCTGAAGCTTCATCCATAGTGACAATGTAAGGGAGTTTAATGCCCGTGGGCTGACCCATCTCATCAACGTCTTCAAAGCCTTCAAGATCCAACTCTGTATGGATTTCAAGTAATGTATAAGTTTCGTCACTATACGTTGGACGAATTCCTTGCAGTTCGTCACCAGTCGTTTTAATTGCGCCTTCATTTTCATCATCCTGTGTTGCTTGTAAATCAACATCCACATAGACCCCGGCAACTTGCAACTTGCGCAGTTCGTTTTCTGTCATGCGAACTACATGCGTTACACGCTCTGCTGTGTTCAAATCGCTGGCAGCATACGGAACAATCAGATCCTCTGCTGGCACAAACTTAGACACAGCCCGCTGCTTGGCGGGGTCAAAGTAGACTTTCTTAAAGGTAGAACCAGTAAGCGGTAAGTAAAACAACATCTGGTCAGTGTCTGGATCATACTCCTCCATGATCTCAGTAATCTGATAATTCATAAAATCTTTTACACGCTGGGCTTGATCTTCAAGCTGCTTGGTCGCCGCGCCTAAGATGTTGGTCTTAACAGGACCACCAGCAGGCAGCATCTCCTTGTAAGCTTGCGCCTGAAACTGAGTTACTGCTTCACTAAGCAACGGATGATGCACACCACTTGCACCCAGAAACGGATCGTTACGCTCCTCATAGTTTACACCAAGAAGCTTCAAGCCTTTTGATATGGCCTCTTCCCAGTCCTCGCGTGACTGCTTGTCATCATCAACGCTAGACCGTAAGTCCGAGGACAACTCACCAAGCGCAGACTCGTCCAACACCTCCGCCAAATTAGCGTTGTGGTCGTACATCTCAGCCTGAACTTCGATCATCTCCTCCATACCAGCAATCTCAATGCCTGGTGGCAATTGATTCTCTAGCGGAAGTTCGACCTGTATTTCTTCAGGCATCTCGGGCGCTGGACCACCAGCACCCATTGCCATGTCAACCATCTGCGGAGGTAATGCCATTAGAATATTCCTTTAAACGTGCCGCCACGGGCTTTCATTATCGCACCGCCACGTTTTTTAACTAAACGTGGACCCATATCAATCTTCACAACTCCATCATCATCAGATGTACCACCCGCGCCTTTGATGGTTTTAAGTTTTTTGCGTGTTCTTTGTTTACTCTTTTCTCTCCGCTGTTTTAATTTTTCTTGTTTTTTAGCCTCGTATGATGCTTTGTTCTCAGCGGCAATTCTATTAATCGTAGCGTCACTGGGTTCCTTTGTTAAAATGTCAGTCTTGCCCTTTTTATCTGCTTGAGCATAGTCAAGCCCCAGTCCCTCTTTTAAAGAAAATTTAACTTTGCCAGTTGCCTTAAAATCTAAGCGTTGATAATCAGACGGTTTTAAAAAATGTTTGCCGCTAGAATCAACCCCGGTGCTTTTTGCTGACACCGTTCTGCCATCAGGGGTTGTAGTGGTTATAGTAATTCGTGAGTCGTTGTAAACTCTACGAACAGGTTTACCATCTGCGTCTGTGGCTTTCATTAAAATATTCCTTTAAATCTTTGTGGACGGGCGATGGGACTAAAACCTTTGACCATGCCACCATGCTTGTGCATGCGGGTGTTTCCCTCAATGTCTCTGATCATTGCCTCTAACTCTAAAAGACTTTTTGCGGAGATACTACGAGCTTCTGGACCTACGTCTGGATTGCGTAATGTTTCTTTTATTAATTCCTGTTGATCTTTTATTGACTTAATCATTAAGTCATCAATTTCTTTGGTCATCACATCACCTGCCTTGCCATTGCTCCAATGCCAGAGTGTATCAGCTTACGAGGTCTTAAGTCTACCTCACCACCCTTTGCCCGTCTGATCAGCCTGCCAGCAAATATATCACGAATTGGCCCTAAATTCTCCTCGTATGTCTCCCCCGCCTGTGGGTGTTCGCGAGGATAGCGTTTAGTTTTGACACGGTTTTTGTCAAAGTACACGGCCTGCGCTGGACGATGAGGATTTCCTGTTTGTTTATGTATCATGTCCTCAACTTCACCAGTATCAAAGTTTTTGGCTCTAATTGTGGGCAATAACTCAATGTCATTTGCCGTCAGTCCTGCTTGTTTTAAGCCCCTGGTTACATTGTCTCCATATATTTCTTTAAGAGGAACCGACTCTCGACTACCCACATCCCTCATGTCTTCAAAATCGGGGAAAATTACCCCGTCAAATCCAGCTTTTTCCATCTCTTGAAGTATTAAACGAGGACTGTATTGAGCAAAATCACGAGTAGCGTTTTTATCTTCAAACGGAGTTAGTGGTTTGTATGCAAGTTCACTTTCGGGATTGTTAATGGTTGTTATCCACGTTCTAAACGATTCCCCAAGCTCTCGCTTTCGCTCGGTGGATATCGGTAACTCATTAATTTTTTCGTTCATTTCACGAATACTGTCGATTTCATCAACAGTTCTAGGTATTCGTGACTCCGCTGCCTGTATATAATTCTTGGTTATATTGTTCCGCATTGCTCTATTGAGCATCACACTAATATCTGTAGCCGTGTCCGGCATAGAAACAAACACATCAGCGTCTTGACCAAGAGGACGAGGTCTACCAGTAACGAAGGAAAAAGCAGCAGGATCTCCATTGATTAGTCTTTGCAAGTTTGTCCTGTTGGAGTCACCACTGGTAAAATATTCATACGGACTAGATATGCCTTGTCGTTCCATATCTTCTTTCATAACACGATAGTCGTCGGCTGCTCCCAGATCCACTCGTCGTTGGTTTGGATTAAACGGGTCCATATCGCTTATATACTCATATCGTCCTAACCCGCGCTGACCTGCAATAAAGTTAGGGTCAAAATTAACTGCCTCCAGTTGAGCAATTCTATTGTTTATTAGGGTGTCAAAACTAGCCTGCTGTGCCTCGTCAAGCGCACCCGGCCTTCGTAAGATATCAGCGAGGAGGTTCGACGCTAAAACGCTATTTTCCTCTACATTAGCACCTAACAGGAAGCTGTCTCTAACCTGTTCTCGTGCATATCTACTGACTTCCTCAGTAGTTTGTGTCGCTGCAATTTTGGCAAACTCATCAGCAATCTGTTCAGGCAACACGTCCAACAAGACACCAGCAAAAGCTTCTCTTCCCGGTATCTCCTGTAAGTTGGGGTCCATGTCATAAACGCTTCTTAGTATCTCAAGTGTACCCTCTCTAGTTGGGATGTCGTTGCCCCCCACTGTAGCACGGGCGTCGCCCATATCCTGAAGTGCAACGTCGTAATTCTGCCCTATTTCACCGAGCGCATCTCCTTCATCAGTACCTTGTATTGATTGCACCCTTGACCGACCCGCTGTCTCAAAAATCTCAGGACCAATTTCTTGTAACTCCTCAACATTACGTCTTTCATCTGGGGTATAAAATTTTAATTCTGATGCCCTATCTTGCAACCCTGCAATTCGTCTTTCTAAATCTTGTTTTTTTCTTCGTAATGTTTGGCTTTGTTCTCCGCTAAGTTCAGGATCCCGTAATTTTGTCTTCACCTTTTCAAGTTCAGCTTGGTTTTTTAGAATTTTATTCTCAACTTCAGATGCTACAGCGGTGTTTGATTGAATTTCTTGGATTACAGCCATCCTGCGGCCTTGATCGTCCTCAATAACACTGAGCCTTATATGCGCAAAATATCCTGGTACGCCACCTTCTCTATTAGGATTAGAGGTTCCTGGACCGCCTCTTGCAGATAAACTGTGGTCGGAAATAGAACTACCACCTCTAAGCTGCACTGACTGACTACCCGGCAACGGAACCGTGGTGTTAGGATTACTTAAATAAATGTGGACACGTTCTCTGCGTTGTGTTCCTGCAATTGGTATTTCATAATTTCTACCCACGGACTGTTGACCATAGTCAGTCAACTGTTGATCCATTCCGAAACCAGTAGGGGTGTAACTGGAATACGGACCACCAGCATTTCTGTCAGCATCATACTGCGAGTTAGTCAACGTCTTAACCCGCATCTGTGGAGCATAGTCTGTGTATAGCGAGACTACGTCACCTTTAGTCATGTTGTCTGCACCGTGTTTCTCAAGAAACTCCATAAAGCCCGAGCCTTTACGGTCTCTGCCCACACTCTCCTCAATACCACGACCAAGCTGTTGAAGAATATCTTCTTTGGACTTCGGAACACTAGCGTCCAATGCGTTTATGACTTGGAAGAATGGAGAATAGTCTGCAACCTCACCCTGCCTTGCCACGTCTCTGGTTATCACAGGCTGACGAGCAATCTCTGTGGGCAGAGCCGCTACAGGTTGAACTAGCTCTGGATCTATCAACTCTGACATGTCAGGGATTGAAGGAACATCAACCTCTGTAGCTGTACCCTCCACCACAGTTTCAGAGGCAGGAGGATCCCGATAGACAGGAGTGCCGTCTACAATCATGTCAATTTCACGAGGTGGTCCAGCAGCAGGAGAACCCTGTGGGAAAGGATTAGCCATCAAGCGAGTGTTGCCGCCTATCGTTGTTGCGTCAGCAGTAACCCCGGCTCTACCAGCAGGTTCAAAATATTCGTTAACATCTAAAAGAAAATTATCGTCTAGCTCACCAAACCTAATACCGTCTTCAGGAAAAATAATACGAGTGCCCCGTGGAATAATTTCCCCGGATACAGGATCCCTCATGTCCGCGTCAAACGTATTTATAGTAAAATCTTGAACAATACGACGGTTCTCTGCAAAACCTTCATCTGGTATTGGGCTAAACATCGTATCTATTCTGTTGTTTGTATAATTAGCGTAAGTAAACGGACCATCACCTAGATCAAGATTGTTAATAACATTTGGTGTGTACTGAGGAAGCTGCCCTGGCTCTATACTAAAACTTACCTGCCCAGGATTGGTAGGGTTTAGGTTTATAAAATCTTCTAGAGTTTGTGGAGTGCCTGCCGCGTCTGCCGCGTCAGCAACCAAAGCAGCAAGGGCTTCATCCTGCTGATCCCCCTGATCTATGAGATCTTGCATCCTTGCTTGAGCCGCTGCAAGCCTCGCTTCTGATCGCCGCGCAAGAAGAACCCGGTTGATAACCTCCGCCTGACCGCGCCCTCCAGGGAAACTAGCTATCGTTTCGGTGCCATCTGGCATTGTTGCAGTGGCATACTCTACACCATCTTGAATTTCACTCCCGAGTGGAACATTCAAGCGTTGCGAAGCTATGGATGGTAACTGCGTGTCATCAAAAATTGTGTTTTGAAAAAGACCAGTGGCTTCAGGGTTAAATACCCGACCTCCCCTATCTGCGCGAATAGCCATAACCAATTCATCAACATCTGCTGCCGTGGTCCGTGGTGGAAGTGTTTTGCCTGCAAGTCTCGCAAGACCCGCTGCCGTAGGCACAGGTGCGACTAACTCTCCAGCCAAAGTTGCTTGCTCAAAAGCGTCCTGCTCCTCTGGAGTGTCTCCAGTGTCAACGTCAAACAGACTAATAATACCTTCACGAATTCTTTCTGAACCAGCCCTACGCTGAATGCCGCCAACTAATCTATCGATAAAGGTACGCTCTTCAACTTCCAGAGGCTTGCCCGTCACCAATTTTGACGCAATCTGCGGAGCATCGCGGAATATCAAAGCAAGCAAATCCGCAGGTAATCCAAGTGCCCCGGATGGAATGCCAACCGACAAACCTTTCAAAGTTTCAGGTAAACCTGGAGTCAGCCCCTTTTGTCCTGGTTTTCGTCTTGGAGCCAGAGCCGGAAATCTCCTGGGCCGTGGAACGGGAGGAGTTACCCCTCGTACGGGACGCGGAACAGGAGGGGTAACTCTGGCGGGTCTGCGGGCGGGTGGGGTGATTTCAGCCATCAATAATACTCACGTCTTCTACTAGGGAGCCAATCTTCTAACTCTTCGCCGTTCAAACTAATAAAACCACCTTGACGAAAACGCATCAAGGCCATTGTTGTGCTATCACAAAAGTCATCATGATCGCCATTCGGAAAAGATGCCACCTCCTCAATCACCTCTTCCGCGAACTTCTGTGCAGCAGGATACCATACTTTTCCCGATTCAAATATAGGCGAAGCCATATGCATACGAGTTGTTTTATCCAAACCACCCCCACCCCTCTTGCGTCCGGGGGCAAAGGTCACAACAGGGAGGTTCAGTAACCTCATCTCGTCTGCCAATGGTGTACCCGAAGCTTTCGCCTCAATCAACATCATGTCAGGTTCCCAATACTCGTTTTCTTCCTGGGCAACCTGTTTTAACTCCGGGAAACTCCAGCGCCCGCGCTTTGCATCCAGCAATATCAAATGCTGATCACCATTCTTGAATGGCTCAAACACACCCCACGTTGTAATCGCAGAATAGTCAGCAGTCTCTTTTTTGCTGTACGCCGTATCGTATGACTGAATTATATAGTCAAGGTTGGGTGGTTCCCCCTCCTCCCAAGGTTGCCACCAGTCACGTTTGATAACAGCAGTCTCCTCGGATACAGGATTTTGTTGCCACTGCGCATTCCATTTGCCCACAGACAACGAAGCTTTTACTTTTAGTAACTCGTCTTTTCCCCAGAACTCAGGCCACAGTGGTTCCCCCGAAGGCATAATCGCAGGAAACTCTACAATGTCCCACTGGTCAGCCATCAGGTCAGCAGCCTGCGCTTGCAGTAACCTGCCCGTTATATCTTTCTTGGACCAGCGAGTCTGGACAATGATTATCGCACCACCCGGTTGTAAACGCTGTCTCGGTCCAGACGTGTACCACTCCCACGCATTATCATAGGCACTGCTAGATAAAGCATCCTGCTCGGAATGTGGATCATCGATAATTAACAAATCAGCACCGCGACCTGTCATTGCAGCACCCACCCCGGCTGCAAAATATTCCCCACCTGCGCTGGTCTCCCACCTACCTGCTGCTTGGCTGTCCGCTTTAAGGTCAGTGTCGGGGAAGATCTCACGATAACGTGGGTCAGCAATGAGATCCCTGACCTTACGTCCAAATCTTACAGCAAGTTCTGTATTCATTGTAGCTTGAATGATCTTTAACTTTGGATTACGGCCCAGGAACCAGGAGGGCATGAGGTAGGATGCAAACTCAGACTTGGAGTGTCGGGGTGGCATGTTGACTATCAGTCGCTTCAAGTCACCCGAGGCTATACGCTCCAGTTTTTCAGCAATGATTTTATGGTGACGACCTACGATGAACCCGTCGTAGACGTGATTAACATAAGTCATAAATGTTTTTTGAGCCTCGTCGCGGGTGTTAAGTCGCTGCTGATGTTCCTCTAGCAGCAGGATTTCCTTTAACACTTCTTCCGGCAGGAGGTCTAAGTTACCCGTGTCCATCGCCGAACGATATTACGGCTCAATGAAATTATCAACCCAACATACATATATGCTACGCATATATGTATGTTCGTTCGCAAGGGGGGCAGGGGCAAAAAGTTCGATTTGCTCACGGCAAATCGGCCCAGTAACCCCCGAGCATGGCTCGGGGGTTGGAGGAAACTATGATCTCGGATACCAGCTTTTTGGATGTAAGACTGCATCCATCTCAGAATCCCATGAATCCTCGTTTGCTTGCCGCAATGCGGCAAGGGGGGATAGACCCTCCTCAAAATAATCGCGCCACCTCGCATCAGCTAGGTCGTGAATTCCGAGACCAGAGACACGCGACATCAAGATGTCGCATCTCTGTTCAAAATCTTCATAGGCTGCATCTTGGGTCATGTCCCTTTTCCTCCCTCTGATCTGCCTCGCACTCTGGGCAAGCTGTCGGCTGCTCAAATGCATCGGTGTACCAAGCGCAATCGTCACATCCCTCGACTGGTCCATACTTCTTATCGTTCATTGTCTTTCCCTCCTTTAGGTTATGATAAGATCTTATATCATCACTTGACATCAGTCAACCCCCCTGGCAATCTTTTTTTGCGCCAGGGGCTGTCCCCGGGCCAGGCAGGTCCAAGCCAAATACCTGCGTTCGCAGGTATTTCAAATTTTTTGCCTGGGGCGCGGGCGCTCCAGGCAGGCGCTCGGGTTCGCAGGTCGCAGGTTAAGCACACGAATTCGCAGGTTTATTTTGTGTTACATACTGCGAATTCGTGTGCTTACTATTGCGTAATACGCAATAGTGTTTTGCTAAATAAGTGGGTAATAAGATGGTCTTATACAGTGTAACGTAGTCAGTGGGCAATGATGCCCAGTAAAAAAGGAGACAGAGATGTCAAAGAATGTTTTTAAGATTGAAGGCTTGTTAGAAATCGATGGCAACGATGTTGCGTTTAAGGCGACAAAGGTTGACAAGTTAAAGTCAGAGCCTGCCCAGCAGTCAAACAGTAAGCGCGATGTTTTCTTGCGCCGCGCTCGTGAGCGGATGGAACAGAAAAGCCGCCGTCTTGTGTTTTCAATTTTAAGCAATTGCAAGCGTAAGATGCATGTCGATGAAATCGCAAACCTTACAAATCTTAACCGCCGCACAATCGAATGTTGCATTAGTGACATTCGGACAACAGGTCACGATGTACCTGCCGAAAAGTCAGGCGATGGGGCTTTCTATCGGTACATTGGAAAGAAGGTTGCATGAATGGACGCATTCTTAAAATTGCAGCAACAGATGATGGCCCATTTCGGGCCACCAACAAACGCCGCGTGGTGCGTCGAATGCGCTGGCAGCGGTCAGACCCTCGGTACTCAACAGATCGTCGATTACGTTTGCGGCGGCTACGAAGAGGAAACCGACGAGCCATGCGAAGCCTGTGACGGCACAGGTCGCGTCTAATAAATCCCACCACACGGGCAAGCCAGAGGCTTGCCCGTGTTTTTTTGTGCCTGGTTGCCCGCCAGGAAGACCGGGCAAAAAACCTGCGTTCGCAGGTTTTTTAGAGGGCGCAAGCGCAGCGCCTGCCCGCCCAGGTACTCAGGGCTGATAACCAAAGGGCGCAGGCGCAAGCCCGCAGGCGGGCTTGACTATTATTTTATGATCTGATACTGTCTTATAAAATAGGAGGGTTTTATAATGCTGTCTAATGTTTCAAAAATGCCCGGTAAGTCTATCAGTCTTGATGCGTTTGAATGCAAGACTGGCAGCAAGCTTGCCAAAATTAAAGGGTCTGTCTGTTTTGATTGCTACGCTCGCAAGGGTATGTATCGGATGCCAAACGTGCGCAACAAAATGGTTGAGCGCATGGCGTTTTTTAACGCCATTGATTTTGTGCCTCGCATGGTCGAGATGCTAAACAAGACAAGGTCGGAATATTTCCGTTGGTTTGACTCAGGCGACACGCAAGATGTGCGCATGGCGTTAAACATTATTGATGTGATCAAGGCGACACCGAACAAAAAACATTGGATCCCCACAAAAGAGCGCAAGATATGGCTTGAAGCCCTAAAGATTGAACCCTTGCCCAACAATGCTGTGTTAAGATTTAGCGCAACAATGGTTGATGACGCCCCACCCGAGGCGTGGAAGCATAGCAGCATGGTTATAAAAGACGCTGCACCCGTGGGGCACGAATGCCCAGCCCCCAAACAAGGCGGAAAATGTGGACCATGCCGCGCTTGCTGGTCGCATGACGTTAAAACAATCACATACCACAAGCATTAGAAGGAAAAACCCCACGGGACAAAGTCCCGTGGGGTTTTTATGCCCGCATGCCCCATAACTCCAAGGCGCAGGCTCGCAGGTTCGCAGGCGCAGCCCGCAGGGGTCCACACCACAAGGGCGCAGGCTCGCAAGCGCCCGCAATCAGGGACCTAGATTCACTGATTTCAACCCCTAAACCCCCGTCAAATAAAAATACATCACCTGTCGAGGGTGCATGGAGCAAGAAAAAACTAACGCCTCCACAACGGGAATGCGCCAAATGCCATGCGATCTGTGATTTTGATAGGGAAGTCCGTTTATTTTTTATTATTTTTAACTCAAGCCATACAGGAACGCCATCCATGCACAAATATACATCAGGCATCCCCTCCCCTGCTCTGTTTTCTATCCGCTGGAAGTGCGTCTTTTTCGGAAAATTCTGCTTCAACGAGTTCCACAGACTGCGTTCTAGGTTTGGCATCCTCCACCCTTTTCATATCATCAAATGCTTGCGGGTACTGACTGCGTATCGATGCAAGTCTGGCAGTGATCTCCTCACGAGACAGCTTGTCAAGTTGGTGAACATGCGTTGCCTCCCGCCTGTCAATAGTCAGGCCACCAAGCGAGGACCGGATTTTTTCAGCATTGATCGCGGCAGAAAACTGTCCCGCCTCCTCTGCTGCATGAGACAGTTCGTCAAACCGTTTGAGTTGATTGACCAAGGTCACGCCATATCGGCGCTCCCTGTTCTCTCGCATTTCCTTAATCAACACGGGCACGTCAGGAAAACTTTTGCCGTCAAGAAGTTTTGCAGCATGCTGTGCTGCGCTGGCTTCAGCATAGCCTGCCTTCCTCGCACACTCTGCGTTGCTATATCTGCCCTCGACATAATATTTAGCAAATTCACGTTGCCGCTGTGTCAATCCAGATGGTCTACCTATTTTTCCCATAGCGATATTTTTTGCCCTTTGTTGTTGTCAAACACAAAAACCGTCTCTAACCCGACTCCGAAGTGTAACAGTGTAACAGAAGTGTAACAGCCGTAATCGTTGATGGATATGGGTTTGTTACACTTGTTACACTTGTTACACCTTTTTCAAAAATTTTTTATCAAACACATCAACCCGTGGAAAATCGTTATATGAGTGTTTTTTATGGTTGACCATCTGATATGGTCTGATAAGATACAGTCTTACATGGTCAACGTATCTTAATGGACCGTGGACCGTGATGCAAGAAACAAGAACGAGGAACGACTGATGGATTATTACGATAAAAAAGTTGCTGAAGCTAGTGATGAGGAATTGCAGGTCTGGTACGCGAATACCATGCATACAGGCATGACAGCGTTAGGCCACACTAAAGGCCACATGAACACCATTCGTGCCACCAAGTGCATGGAAGAGTTGAGCCGCCGTGGCGTGTTTGTTGAGTTTGGTAAGCGTAAGCCAGTGTTTAATGGGGAAGGGTGTTATTGATGAGTATCTTATACAAAAGGATTGATCCAGAGTCAGGGGTCAGATGGTGCGTTCGCGCCGTGTTTTTTGGTGACGACTATGGTCGCAATCATTGCCTGACATACGGGCCAGATGACGGCAGTTTAAGTCGTATCGACAACCCGTTGATCGAATTCTACGACATGAATTGTGGTGCGGCGGAGATGTTGAAGAAATCTGACGATATCACAGAGGCATATCTAGCCAAAGAACATGGGCATTTTGTCAGCCGCTACTATTGGGACACGCTGAAGGAGGACGATTGGTCAGAGCATGGTCTTAATCTGCATGGTGGCGTGGACCGTTGGTCGGTGTCCAGTAAGTTTATGACATGGATCATGAAGGAGTTGGGTGAGTCCATAGCAGAATGGCTGTGGCTTGAGGAAGTAAACCAGCGCGAGTATGAGGCAATGAAACGAGGAGAGGTGGCATGAATAGATATTACGTTGAATTTGCAAAGGAGCAAGGTTTATCTGTGGGTAATTACTTGTGTGAAGATGCGTATTTATATGTGTACGCATACAGCGAAAAACACGTGCGTGATATGTTTGGTGACTACGAATTAGTAGCCATTGACCAGACGGATTAGGAGAGGTGGCATGATTGTTTTGGAATTAACTATGGTCGATGACTCTTTAGACGAGAGACTTGACCAGCGTGTGTTGTTGGTTGGGACAGAGTTCAAGATTTATGAGCAACACAAAAAGCGGGGTGATCGTGAGCGCACGGTCACCATCATCCAACAGACGGGGACATATAGTTTCACGCAGGTGGCAGAGTCGTTCCGAGACATTGATCTTATGATTATTAACGATAGAAGTCCTATAGGAGGTGTGTGATGGGAACTAGAGCGATTTACATTTTTGAGGACGAGCATGAAGAGGTCTACGTCTACAAGCATTATGACAACTACCCGCAGGGTGCGGTGGATTTCATTGAGAAAGCCAAGGAGTTTGCATGGGAGTTGCCACGGTTTGAGGCTGACGAGTTTGCAGCATCGTTTGTTGCGGCGAACAAGGATCGGAGGGGCGGTGGTGTTCGTCTGGTTAACGCGAATTTCAAGGATCGTGATGAGATGTTGGAGGCCAATCATTTTTGCGACTATTATTATGTGATCTCAAAACATAACAGCCAAGATCTGTGGGTCGAAATTTGGGAAAGCCGCTATGACGACGATTACCATTTGCGAGAAGGGTCCGGCGGTGTGCTTTGGGTTTTGAAAGACACGCTGACACACAATGAGATGAAAGAAAAATATAGGTATCTTGAGGTGACTGCGTGATGGGCTGGGGCTGGGTAATTGTAACCGACACCCTGTGCGAGGGGTGGCAGGCGTGGGGCGAACAGTCTGGCGATGTTGAAGTGTATGAGACTGAGGCAGATGCACAGGCGGAGATCGACTACACTTTCGACGATCTCCGCCGCAACCAGATAGAGAGCGGCATGGAGCCGGACCAAGAGCCGGATGCATTTGCCATTCCGCTTGATGAGTACACTAAAGGAAGGAAGGTAATTTATCATGGGTAAAGTAAAAGCTTGGCTGATGGACATGGAGGAAGATGCCATGTGGATGAGCCGTGATTCGTGGGCCGCGAGGCATGGTTCACATAATCTGGACGTGTTTGATAAGGCACGGGACAAGTACGAAGGTCATATTGTGGAGGATCTAGACGTGCAGTGGGATAGAATAAAGGATAAGCAGTGATGCCAGTAGTTGAAAAATATTTGGAAAGGTTTGAAGCCATACAGGCGGAAGACAGGTCGTGCCTGTACATGAAATTTTATGAGGCCGTGCAAGAAGATGAAGACGGCGTGAGGTCGATGGAAAAACTTTATCATAAGTGGTCCATATCTGATGCGGAAACCCGTAAGTGGATTGATATTACTCTGGCTTATGTGTGTGGCTGGACGATGGGATCATTGATTGAGCAGGTTTTGGATTCAAACGAGGAGGATGAGCAATGAGTAAGAACGGTAAGAGAATAACGAGGGACATGCGTATTATCCTGCTGGACATACGCAACAAGTTAAAAGACATGCGTAACATGATCGAAGAAACGCAGGACTGTCACCTATCGGATATCAGGAACCTGCGTGAGTCTATCGAAATTATTGAAGGTATGTTTGACCTTGCCTCACCAACCAAGCAAGGTTGGTACTATGTAGATTATGTGTTGGCAGAAGATGTGGTTGAGGAGGATGCTCCCAATGACTGAAAAACATCCACCAGGGTATCAGTATTATCAGACGTTTGATGTGACGGTGCATGTAACATATGCAAAAAGTTACAAGATCAGAGCGATGAATGATGACCATGCGATAGCCTTGGCAAGGAACAGACTAAAAAAACGTCACAAGTCAACAGATGCAAAGGGTTTGGGTTTTGTAGATGCTGTTGGTGTAAAGGCAAAGCGCATTCGTGAGGAGGATGACGAGTGAAAGTGGTATGGGTTCTGGTAATCTTGAGGGCAGTAAGTGTTAACGAGTTTGTTCCAAGTAGTATCGGAACCTATGACACGATAGCTGAGTGCCATCTAGCGGCGACAACATTGTTCTGGGACGATCTACCTGACAACCATGAGGCCGTGTGCATACGAGTTGAACACGCAGATCACAAGTAGGCGTGACATGAGACCAAACTGTGAGACATGTAAGAAAGCCCCAGCGGACACTTATACTGACAAATATCAGTGCGCTGGTTGTCGGTTGAAGGAGATAAAAAATGAAACAACGAGATCCAAACTGGCGCGAAATACGCAAGCATCACGTTATCCCAGACAAGCGGGACGATGAGATATTGCGTCAGCATCAGCAAGAAATGGCAGATGCTGGGCGTTGCCCAAGGTGCGGAGCAACGGGTAGGATTGAAGTGCATGGACATGTGCAGTGTGCATCGTGTTCCAGCGTCATTGATGACTGTTGCCAAGGAGAGTATGGATGCTTCATTTAAGGNCNTACAANGGCTGGATGTTTGAATGCACGGTTGANCCAGATTTTGACGTNATTATGGGCACAACAGTTGANCCATATTTTCANGAGGAGCCGTATCAGACTCCAAAAACTTGCGAGAACATGAACGGATACATNGTGCGCAGAGGTAAAGTTACGAACGCAAAACCAATACCACTGAAAGGTTTGAGGAAAAAATTATGAAACTATCAAGTAGAAATCTTCCTTTTTGTGTCTGCCCTTTTTGTCAAATAGGGTTTCATGGCGATAAAGGGGAGGATGGTTCAGATTGCCCAGAATGTGGAGAATGGATTGGCGCAGATTATTGTGTTGAGGAGATCAATGATGAAGAAAGTTATGAAGCCAGACGATATGTCTGTTGAGACGGCTAACAAGGCCGCGCATAAACTAAACGAGGTCATGGAGTATTACTGCAAATTAGATTTGGACACAGACTTTGCGGCATATTTATTGCTTACGTCTGGTGTGTCACTTCTGATGCTGAACAATAAGTATGACTCTATGTCCGCGCTACGTCTTATTTCAGCAGCGATACGTTGCGCGGAGGAAAACGTAGAGGCGGCAGAAGAGGAGACACAACATTGATTATACAGGGTGATGGAAGCTGGGCAAAAATTATCAGGGATGGTTTGTGCCCCAGATGTCATGTTGGTTTGCAAGGTTCAAACAATCAATGTAAGCAGTGTGGGTGGATATGGAGTTCAACTCATGATATGTCAGATGTTAAGTCTGAGGAGACTGACATGCATGCAACAAGATTGACAGCCAGTGAGCAGGAAATATGCGAGGAGTCCATGACCAAGCCGTTAATGGAATGGCCCCAGGCTATGAGTATTGTTGAGGACGCAATAAGGTTCAAACTTGATTACATGACCGATTATCCTCACGATTACACGGAGGCTGACAGGCAGCGCCTTGAGTCTGCTTGGAACCGAATGTTAAGAGGATAAAACATGAGCGATAATATTCATTACTTACAAGAACCCAATGGTTACATAGTACCGAATAAGGACAATTTAGAGGTGTTGTTTACACCGGATGAGGATTTGATCGCTGATGATGTAGCTAGGTTATGTGCTACTGCGTCAGAAGTGCTGACCGATGTTGTGATATTGGGGTCAACAGATGATGGTACGGTTAAAATGTTAACCACACAAAACGATGTGGCAGACATTTTGTTTTATCTTGAGGTCGCCAAAAAATCGATCCTTGAAAACAACAGTATTAGCGACGATTAANCTCATATGTTTACATTCAAGACCGAGCCTTACAAGCATCAGCTTGAAGCTCTGAGGCGTTCGCACGACAAAATAAACTACGGTTACTTCATGGAGATGGGGTGTGGTAAGTCGAAGGTACTTATTGACAACGCCGTTTGGCTGTACGAGCAGGGTCTCATCGACACGGCTGTTATTGTTGCGCCCAAAGGTGTTTACCGTAACTGGGAAACGTCGGAGATACCAGCGCACCTACCCGATCAGATTCCGCACGAGGTTTATGTATGGAATCCGAGTCCCAACAAGACACAGGCCAAGAGGCTGGGGGACGGTGTTGAGGAGCGTGGTGTCNTCCGCATCCTGTTGGCAAACGTCGAGGGATTTGCAACTAAAAAGCTGCCAGCGTTTGTGGAGCTTTTCACAAAAAACAGTGCGTTCCTACTTGCTGTTGATGAGTCTACTACAATCAAGAACCCCAAGGCCAAGCGAACTAAGAGTCTGGTGCGTGTCGGTGCGAAAGCTAGTTACAGACGCATCCTGACCGGATCACCTGTCACCAAGTCACCAATGGATTTGTACGCACAGTGTGGGTTTCTTGACAAGAATCTGCTGGGCTTTGACTCCTACTACTCATTTCAGGGGCGATATGCGATTACTAAAACGCAGCGCATGGGTGGGCATAGTTTTCAAATGGTAGTCGGGTACAGAAATCTTGAGGAGTTAACAGACAAGCTGGACAGGTTTACTTTTCGTGTGACAAAGGAGGATGCATTAGACCTGCCTGCTAAGATATACACAACCAGACAGGTATCAGTGACAGACGAGCAGCGTCAGTATTACATGTCACTCAAAAAGCATGCCATTGCCCTGCTGGACGATGGTGAGTTGGTATCTGCGCCCGCTGTAATCACACAACTACTCCGCCTGCAACAAGTCTTGTGTGGACATATCAAGACCGACGATGGTGAGTTGGTTGAAATACCCAGCAAGCGCATTGATGCGATGATGGAAGCCGTTGAGGAGATGACTGGCAAGGTCATAATTTGGTCACGATTCCGCTACGACATACGCAAGATAGAATCCGAGATCGCAAGAGTTCATGGACCGGGGTCCGTGGTTACCTATTTTGGGGACACAAGCGATGATGCAAGGCAAGAGGCCATACAAAAGTTTCAGAACGATGAGTCTGTACGGTTTTTTGTAGGCAACCCACAGACAGCGGGCCGTGGTCTAACGCTGACCGCAGCATCGAACGTGATCTACTACGCCAATGACTTCAACCTTGAGAGCCGTATACAATCCGAGGATCGATGCCACCGTATCGGTCAGCATAAGTCAGTTACCTATGTTGATCTGCTTACACCATCGTCTATCGACAAGCACATCGTTAGCTCCCTTCGGAACAAGATTGATTTGTCCGCGAAGACTCTGGGTGAACAAGCTCGTCAATGGTTGGAACTTTCCCCCCGTTGAAGTGTCGATTAGATGCCTTTTCCTCTGCAATTTTACGACATATTTCACTTTGTTTGGACCGTGATCCGCCGATCTGGTGTGGGTATAGTCCGCAGATGTTAGCCTCCATGTCTACATACATTAGCTTTACACCCAGTTTACGTTGCGTGTCTGTTAGCATCCGAGAAATGATAGATCCATTGTCCCGTCGTGCAACCTTCTTAACATCAAACAACAACACCTCACCATCAGGATTGATGGCTATTAGGTCAACTGGTCCTTGCTCAAGAAACGGAGAGTAAACAAAGCAGCCCTGACTGAACAACCAGTTCGCAGCCAGAAGTTCGCATCGCTTGCCGTCACTATTTTTAGTAGCTGGTCGCATTTTTTAGTTGACCCTTCTATTTGTTGTGATGTAGGGTGTGACCTTATCAGGATTTATAGAAAGGCACAACAGGTGGATACAAAAAAATGGAAGTCGGTGGCAATCACTTGGGAAATGCATGAGCTTCTAGTGAAAATGGCAGAGCAAGCTGATCGTCCTGTCAGTAGACAACTGACACATATTATTAAGCATGCTTGGCAGGCTCGGCATTTTGACGGTGATGTTGAGAATCATGATAATAAATAGTAGTTTAGTTACGGTGTACATTTTGGGGTTGCAGTACACTGTTGGAATATGTATAACCCCGTTTCCGTCTGGTCAGATTTGAAGCACCTCGGTCTGACCGGGCGGACCTAGAGCCGAAGGGCGTAAACTTTAGAACGATTATACATGGAGGTATGTGATGAGCGATGTGTTTTCGCTAATAGAAGAAGAGGTCGATGCTAAAAAGTTCGACAGTGTTGATGAGGGCAAAGGTTCTCGTCTATCAAGTCTGGTGCGAGAGTCACTCCACCTAGACGACAAAATCTCTGAGGCTGAGAAATACCTCAAAGATTTAAAAGCTCAGAAGAAAAAGGTAAGCATGCAAGACATCCCCGAGTTGATGCGGGAGATGGACATGGACAGTGTTACCGTGGGTGGTAACAAGGTGTCTGTCCGTCAGGTCGTTCATGCTCGGATCGATGAGAACAATCGTGACCAAGCCTTTGAGTGGCTACGCTCAATAGGCGAGGGCGATATTATCAAACATGATGTGACTGTGTCTTTCAACACTGGTCAGGATAACCTGGCTGGTTCTGTTGTCGAAGGTCTGCGCCAAGAGTATGGCTTGGACCCCGCACAGAAAACGCATGTACACCCACAGACTTTGAAGGCGTGGGTTCGCAATCGGATTGAGTCTGGTCAAGACATTGACTTCGACACATTCGGTGTATTTGTAGGACATGAAACGAAAATTACGAGGACGTAGAAAGATGGCTAGTAGTACAGCAGTAGCGCAAAAGGCGGAGTCGCTACCCGCAAATGTTATGGATGATCTGTTTGCAAACGCAGGTCAGGGTATGGAAAACATAGGTGTTGAGGATATGCAGATTCCGTTTATGCGGATTTTGCAGCCACTGTCTCCTCAGTTAATTAAGACTGACCCGAAGTTTATTAAGGGTGCGTCGGCTGGGGATATTTTTAATACTGTAACGGGGCAGTATTGGGATGCTGACGAGGGCGTGTCTATCATTCCTTGTGCCTATGAGGTCAAGCTCTTGGAGTTCCAACTGCGTGAGTCTGGTGGAGGTTTCTTGGGCGAGATCGATGCCAATAGCCCTGATGTAAGTCAGGCCCAGCGTGTCGGGGCACAGGAAATGTTGCCAAACGGTAACGAGCTTGTCCGGTGTGCGCAGTTTCTTATCGTTGCCGTCGGGGCCGATGGGATACCGCAGCAGATGATTCTTGATATGAAAAAGACTCAGATGAAAGTTGCGAAACAGTGGAATACTCGTCGCGCTGGCATGAAGATTATGCACCCTGAAAAGGGTCTGTTTACTCCACCCATGTGGGCAACTGTTTGGAATATTAAGACAGTGCAGGAGAGTAACGATAAGGGTTCTTGGTTTAATTACACTATCTCTCCCCTTGGTATGGATGCGGTAAGTCAAGACGCTATCAAGGAGGCCAAGGGAATCTACGATAAGTTCCGTAAGGGGGATATAAAAACCTCCGCTGGAACTGCCGAGGAGATGACCTCTGCCAATCCTAGCGACGGAGACGAAATACCATTCTAACGGGATCCGGTAATAAATTTGCCTGACAGGGGGGAGGCAAAACCCAAGGGATGTTCTATGACGGACCCGGAGATGCTATCTCAGATACCGGAACTCTCACCCCCCTGCCCTAAACCAACCAAGGGGAACGGTTATGAACCTGGACCAAAGGTTCATGGCTGCATTTGAAGGCTTTAGTGCAGCACATGGACAGACACAAATATCGAATGAACGACGAGCGGGTAAGCAGAAAGCCAATTCATTTATTGTACGCAAGCCCCTGACAATTGATCTTATAAGAGCGCACCTCAACGGCACTAATGGGGTGGGTTCAATACCAATAAACGAGGACAACAAGTGTAAGTTTGGGGCCATCGATATCGATGAGTATCCACTTGATCTTGTGGCTCTGGACAACAAGCTGCGCGACATGGAGGTTCCGTGTGTGGTGTGCAGATCAAAGTCTGGTGGGGCACATGTCTTTTTCTTTTTTACAGAATTTATGAGCGCAGGTGAGTTTCGTGATAAGGCATCAGAGATTGCTGCGTTTATAGGGTTTGGTGGTTGTGAGATATTCCCTAAGCAGGAGCAGTTATTGGTGGAGCGTGGTGATGTGGGCAACTTCATCAACCTACCATACTTTGACGCTGAACAGACGTTGCGGCATGCGATTCGCGAGGATGGTGAGCCTGCAAGTCTTGAGGAATTTCTTGATCTCGTTAGCTCCCGCACGACTACGCCAGATGTTTTTGGTGGTTTAGCGTTTGGCGTTGTTGAAGACGAGTTCAAGGAGTGGGCACCCTGCCTGAACTGCATGTTCGGGCAGGGTATTCCCGAAGGCACACGCAACACAGTTATGTTTGCAGCGGCAGTCGGGTGTAAGAAAGAAAGCCCTGACAACTGGAAGCAGCGCCTTGAGGAAATAAATCAGAAGTTTTGTACGCCATCACTGCCTGCATCAGAGGTTGTGACAATCCAAAGTCAGCATGAAAAAAAGGAATACGGTTTCCCGTGCGACCAAGAGCCACTCAAGAGCTTTTGCAACAAAACGCTATGCAAGACTAAGAAGTTTGGTATCGGCTACCAGTCAACGTCTATCGACGTTACAGGGCTATGCGTGGTCAAGTCGGAGCCTCCTGTTTGGTTTTGCGATGTTGGTGGTAGGCGTGTCGAGTTAACAACGGATGATCTGCAAACGCCACAGCGTTTTCAAAAGGCATGCATGGAACAGATACATGTTATGCCACCGATGATGAAGATGCATGATTGGCAGGCCATCGTCACGATGCTGATGGAGAACATGAATCACATCGAAGTGCCGCATGAACTCACATACAAAGGTCAGTTCAACGAACTTGTTGAAGCCTATTGCGATGGTCGTGTTCAAGCGCAGTCCGCAGAGGAGATATCACTTGGCAAACCGTTCACAGACGAGGACGGTCTAACGTACTTCAAGATCGAAGCTTTGATGAAATTTTTGCGCAACCACAAGTTCGATAGCTACAGTCGTGGTCAAGTACAGGAGCGACTGAAGGAGTTGAACAATGGTGCGGTGGCAAATGGCACTAGAAGATTCCCCACGTCACGAGGAGATCAGAAGCAGATACGGGTGTGGTGGGTGCCATCGTATGTCGATGAGGTAGAAGTCCCAGCTATCAAGGTGCAAGAAGATGAGGTGCCGTTCTAATGGAAACTACAATTTTTGGACCCCCAGGTACAGGCAAGACAACTCGGCTCATCAACATCGTGAGGGATGAACTGGACCGTGGTACAGCGCCCGACAGGATCGCATTTATGTCCTTCAGCAAGAAAGCAGCGGAGGAGGCACGGGAACGTGCGGCACAGAGTTTAGGTATCGATGATCAACAAATGATATGGTTTCGTACCTTGCATTCGTTCGCTTTCAATGTGCTGGGCATGAACAGTCAGAATGTTTTGAAGGGGCATGACTACAACAAGATAGGAGATTTGCTCGGGCTACCCATGCAGTCAACGGCATCACTTAAATCTGATGAGGGTGTCTTGTTCTCACCGGGGCAGGCTCTTGGTGATCAGTATCACAGCATCATACAGTTGGCTCGTGTAACAGGTAATTCGCTTGAGGATCAGTTCAACAAGGAGTGGGGCAACAATCGCCTGCACTATCAGCAACTCAAGCTGGTTGATCAGGTAATCACAGACTACAAGAAACAAACGGACAAGATAGACTTTGTGGACATGATCGAAAGGTTCGTGGTCCGTGGTGATTGCCCCTTGTTTGACGTGCTGATAATCGATGAGGCACAGGATTTGGTCCCACTACAGTGGCGTATGATACATGAGGTTATCAAACCCAACGCCAAGCGTGTGTACTATGCAGGAGATGACGACCAATGTATCTACTCCTGGATGGGTGTAAACGTGGCAGACTTCCTTAACGCATCAGAACATAAGGTAGTATTGGATAAGTCATACCGTCTTCCAAGACAGGTGTATGACTTAGCAGACGGTATGGTTAAGGGCTTGGATATGCGTCAGCAAAAGGTGTGGTCACCCACCGATAAAGCTGGATCGGTTGTTTGGCACCATGATATCCTTGACGTGGACATAACAACTGGCGAGTGGCTTATCCTTGCAAGAACCAACAACATTGCAAACAGAATTGCGACCATGCTCAAGGAGCAAGGATTTCTGTTCTGGCGTGATGGTGGGGCTGGTTGGTCCATATCATCAAATGTGTTGAACGGGATAGAGGTCTGGCTACAGCTATGCAAAAATCAGTTTGTGTCTCCAAAAGATTTGAAGATCCTGCAAAAATTATTACACCCCTCCGTAATCACCAAGTCTGGCAGGCGCAAACTTACAAACCTAGACCCCGAAGCCGTTTACAATCTAACCGACTTGCAAAAGTTGTGCGGTGTGACCGCGACATCCGAGACCCCGTGGTACGATGCGCTGAAGGTGTCGGAGAACGAGCGGATATACATTACCTCTGTACGGCGGAGGGGCGAGTCTATATTGTCGGGAAAGCCGAGGATTCGGATATCGACGATACACAAAGCCAAAGGTGGCGAGGCGGATAACGTACTGCTATCATTGGAGTCTAGCCCGGTGATAAAAAGACTGGGTGACCCTCAAGAAGAAATACGCACGTTCTATGTAGGGATGACCAGGGCCAGGGAGTCCCTTCATATTGTTGACTCATTTTCCAACTACAGGTTTGAGCTATGAAAGATTTAATGGCAAAAGACAGAGAGTATTTTTTATCTGCCGCGCAGCTTTTAATTAATGGCCCAAGAGCTAAAGATTATGGACCCGCTCGCAAAAATCACCAGCGCATAGCTGACATTTGGACAATACTACTCGACAGTAAGCTGCGTGATGTTGACGGAGTTAAGTGCAGTGTAGAGCCAGAGGAAGTGGTGGCCTGCATGATAGCTTTAAAGCTAGCTAGGTTGGCAGAAGACATTAACAAGGATGACTCGTGGATCGATATCATAGGTTATGCTGCCTTGGGTGGGGAGATTATCAACGATGAAACCTGATTTGTTTGACAATGAAGAGGAGTGGTTACCGCCAGCCTCGCTTCCCGATCTTACGTCGTGTGATCGCATAGCGATAGATTTAGAAACTTGTGATCCTAACTTGTTAACTCTTGGGCCGGGGTGGTGCCGCAATGACGGCTTCGTCATTGGCTTTGCTGTAGCCGCTGGGGACTTTGTTGGTTACTTCCCTATACGTCACAAGGGTGGTGGCAACATGCCTGAAAAGGTTGTGTTAAACTGGCTCAAAAAACAAATGGATACACCTAAGATTGAGAAGATTATGCACAACGCCATGTATGACCTTGGTTGGTTGCGTTGGGCTGGTGTTGAGGTTAAAGGCAAGATTATTGATACAATGATTGCAGCCCCGCTGCTCAATGAAAATCGCAGATTCTATAACTTAAACTCGTTGGCAGGCGAATATCTTGGCGAGTGGAAGAACGAAAAGATGCTGAAGGCTGCTGCCTCCATGCATGGTGTGGATCCTAAAAGTGAGATGTGGAAGCTACACTCCTCATTTGTAGGCAGGTACGCAGAGCAAGACGCTCGCGTCACATTACGCCTGTGGGATCGGCTACGTTCTGACATAAGCATGGATGAGGTTGCAGGAATTTTTGAGTTGGAAACATCGTTGTTGCCTGTAATGTTAGACATGAAAACAAAGGGTGTTCGTGTTGACGTTGACAAGGCACAAATTATAAAAGGCAGCTTACAGAAAAGAGAGGACGCCTTACTTGAAGAAATAAAGGAAGTCACTGGCATTGCCATTGAGCCTTGGGCCGCTGCATCTGTAGCAAAGGTGTTTGACAGTCTCGGTCTTTCTTACAACAGGACAAAAGGTTCTAATGCGCCCTCCTTTACAAAGGCTTTTCTTGCGAACCATACGCACCCTATCGCACAAAAGATTGTACGCCTTCGTGAGTTTAACAAAGCCAACACAACATTTGTCGAAACTATTCTTGAGCATGCGCATAATGGTCGTATCCATTGTGATTTTCACCCTCTTCGTACAGATGAAGGGGGCACAGTTACCGGACGATTTTCTTCGTCCCATCCGAATCTCCAACAGTTGCCAGCGAGAGACCCCGAAATTAAAAAAATGATACGGGGTTTGTTTATACCAGAGGAGGGCTGCAAGTGGGGCAGCTTTGACTATGCCTCACAAGAGCCTCGTTGGCTGGCACACTACTGTGGTCAACTGACGGGCGTTAGACGAGACCCCCAGATTGATAATGTCATAGCAATGTACCACAAGGGCGATGCAGATTTCCACCAAATGGTTGCAGACTTAGCGGGTATTACACGCAAGGAGGCCAAGACAGTTAACCTTGGTATCATGTACGGTATGGGGCGTAAGAAATTAGCAGGCACACTGGACATCACAGAAGACGATGCTAAGGTTTTACTTGATCAATATCATGAAAAGGTTCCCTTTGTTAAAGGCATAGCGGATTTAGCTATGGACCAGGCACAAAAGAATGGTGTCATACGGACATGGCTTGGCAGAAAATGTAGATTTGATATGTGGGAGCCGCGCTCCTATGGCTATAACAAGGCGCTGCCACTAGAACAAGCTGCTAAAGAGTATGGCGGCAAAGGTATGATACGCAGGGCGTTTACATACAAAGCCTTGAATAGGCTAATACAAGGATCAAGTGCAGACCAAACAAAGAAAGCAATGGTTGATTGTTATGCCGCAGGTCTAACACCTATGCTAACTGTGCATGATGAGCTATGCTTTAGTATTGATGACCCGGAGGAGGTTAATACAATCTTAGACATTATGACTACTTGTGTTGAAGGATTGAATGTACCTTTTGAAGTAGACGCCGAGCTTGGTGACAACTGGGGGCAGGTAGGATGATTAAGTGTTTCCATTGTGAGCATGAATTAATATGGGGTGGGGATCACGACGCAGAGGGTGATGACGGTGAGGCTATGCTTGAATCTAATTTAAGTTGCCCAAACTGTAATGCCTTCTATCTCGTGTGGCTCCCGATAGACAATGACTGAGTTTTTGTTCATAGCAAATTTATTGGTTTGTTTTATTGAAACACCAAACGCATGTTTCCTGGCACAGGATGATCGTGGACCATATAAAAACATTGCTGTTTGTAACGACAGACTTGCTGAAATGACCGTGTCAATAATGAACGACCCCTACATAGGAAAAATACACTACGTTAGGGGGGCTAGATGTGACGCAATCGTAGCGCCTAACTCAAAAACATCGATTCTCAGCGACCTCAAGGTACTAGGACACGACACTCGTTAACGAAGTCCACGAGAATCGCTATTTTTATTCAATGATTTTAGTTACTTACTGAAGCTCTGCAAGTGCCCGCATACGCTCGACCAAGCGTCTTGCGCGGTTGGGAACCTGAGTATACCACCTGGAATCGACCATCTCGTCGGCTGCTGCCATAAAGTCACGAGCGTCCACACCACGTTTCATACCCTTAAACTTGCTAAGTCTTGGCCTGCCCATGTTGAACATCATGTTTGCAATTATGTGCTGACACTCTTCGGGTAACTCATCGAAGTCTGGGTACAGAATTTTGCACTCCTCAACCGTGACAGCCATGTCCAGATTAAACAGTCGTTTGACCCGCTCTTGCTCGACCACTGTACCGACAGGCTTGCCGTGTTCTTCGTCCGACTCTGTAATCAAATGACCGATACCCGTTGTGGGTAGACCAAGATGATCCAAATAAATTTCGTACTTGCAGCCCTCGTCCTCTGCAATTTCCTCGCGCAATCTATCTTTGTTCATAGCTAACCTCGTTACATGCACAGGTCTTCATACTTAGTAGTATGAACTCTGTGCTGGCTCATATCGCCTGTGTGTTTGCTTAACAATATCTTTTTTATCCAACTCCACATATTAACCCACCCCTCGTAGTCGTTCAAACAAATCCCTGGTCCGTGGATCGGAGATCGTAGCCGCTGCATTAGATACCTGTGCTGTTTGCACGGGAGCCGCCCCTAACGCGGCTCCCGGCTCTGCTGTGGCGGAGGAACTTTCCACGGCAGACACTTGATCTGACTGTTTAGCTTCGCCTTCAAAAATTGTTTTGCCGGGACTATTAAACGAAACTATCGGGCGTTCTGCCCTTTCTAAATTACCCTCTGCGCTAAGTGGTTTTCTTATGTATTCTTTTCTTATTTTTAACAACTCACGTTGTATTCCTAGTCTATCAAACTTTTGACCTCTATCCTTATAAGCTTTAGAAATTTGAGCCATAATTTTAGTATCAATTTTTAAAGGATCAAACCTACCGCGCATTATTTTTTTGTAGCCTGCAAAAGTAAACTCCTTGGCGGCACGTCTAATCTCTCTTTCATCCATACCAAGAGTTTTCATATTTTCGATTAAACGATACGCCTTGTTAAAAGTTCTAAATTTACGTTCGTTCTCGCGTCTATAGTTTTCAATTATTTGATTTGGATCTTCAACAGTGCGGGCAAAAGCACGAAGCTGCCTGTTAAAATTAGACTGCGCCTGTCTAGATGCCGTGTTGTGTTCGTATGTTCTGTATAACAATGACGTTTTAGGATTAACCTTTACTTCACCAATACCAGTTAATTGACGAAGAATCTCTTCTGATACCAGGCGAACATTACCACGAGTATCAAGGCCATCCTCCTTCAAAAACGAAGTAACAAGACGACCAGGTGGGAAGTAATCTACGTCACCTGTTGGCGTTATTTGTGGGACAACACCAAATGTTTCTGTGAAAATTGTTGGTTCAAAAGCTTTTGCGACATGAAATATACCCTTTGCAGCTTTTTCTCCAGGTGTATCGTTAGACCTCCATACTTTAGCGCCAGTTTTTGTCGTGCCATTGCGTAAGTCAAGGATGCGTTCTGTAATAATTGACTCCTCTGCAAACGGACCCAACATTTCCGATATGACTCCCCCCGCTGCTTTTAGTGCTACATCTGTCGCATCAAGATCTAACTCACGACCATCATTAATCGCATTTAAAACTGCTCTTACGGGGCGCTGTAAGTAGTCGTATGGGTTTGTGAAGCTGTAGTCTACATAGCCAACAACCTTACCATCCTTGTCTACAGATGTAGGAATAAGTGTACTGTTCTTACTCCAAGGTGCGGCAATCTCTCGTAACGCATCTATGGTATCACGGGACAGATCATTTGCATATAATGCGGCCTCTTGTAGTGCTGGACCCATAACAAACACAGTGCCAGCAAATCCGTTGAGTCTGCGTTTTCCAATGTCCCGAATCCGATTACCTTGGTCAATCAAAGCCTGGTTGCCTGTCTCTCGACCTTGGTTCCGCATCCGCGCACCCAACTGAACTTCTTCAATCGCACGACCAATAGTGTTTGCCGAAGTGCGAACAATTTCAGCGGGAAATGCTATGAAGTTACCAATAGGCAGCTTGCGAAGACTTTGAATAAATTCAGGCACACGTTCATAGTTTGGAACTGTGTTCTTAACTATATCCGCAGCATAACCATTCAAGCCTTTTTCATAACCTTGTGACCTTGCAAATTGATTAGCCGCATCTATGTCTCCACCAAAAGCGTTGATAATTTTACTGCGCTCAAAGTCAAAGTTATATATCTTCCATATATCATCGCCACCTTGATATAAGTCTCGCGCTTTCTTGTCTATTCCCGCAAGAAACTTGCCTCCTCGACTACGAGACTTCTTCTGTCCAAGGTGAACACCAAACGTGTCGATTTCATCATCCGAGGCTCTTGATAAACCATCTTCAATAACACGCTCAAGCTCACGAAGTTGAGCTTGAGTTCCGACAACACCAAGTTCTTGCAACTCTCGGAAAAATTCTGCTCGTTCGTCTGGAGATGTTTTTCTGATGTTTTCAAGAACCAAATCTACGGACTCAAAAACATTTGCTCCGCGCCCCACGTTACCTTGAGCCAGGGCAAACAAGGCAGCAGATGTTAGGTTTCTGATCTGTGTAATAGGACTGTATACAGTTTTTACTTTTTGTGAAAAACCTTTGCCCAACATGAACGCACTAAAAGCAAGATTAAGCACAGGTCTGTGTTGTCTAACATTTCTAGTTAGGTCATTGTAAACGGCCCTTTTTGCAAAAGTTCTAGACTCAGGTGGTGCCTCTCTTCCTGCTGATGTTAGCGAACCAAAACCTGTGTCCGATAGTTCCTCATACTGTGCCCTCTGACTTAAAGACAACGTATCATACACCTCACCATCAATGATGTCGTCGCCACCAATACGAGGTCTAGCACCTTGAGCATCACGAAGGCCAAGTCTGCCCCGACCTTGACGCAAGAATCCATAAAAGTCATCCAAGGCTATGGTCTCAGCGAGGTCACCCACAGTTTGTAAATATGCTTGTTCAGGACTTTTTACTTCACCTAATAACTTTTTAAGAACTTCTTGATCCAACTTCCTTGGCTGAAAAACATCACGTTTCATCTTACGTCTAGCTGTACGAGACAGTGTTTCACTTCCCTGTAAAAATCCCTTTTTAGTTCTGTATCTGTTTACAAATGTATCGATGATGTCATTGATAACTCTGGGTGTTACAGGGGCGTCAGCATCCATAACGTCCCCTAAATCTGCTTCTGACACAATTTTATTGTAAAGATTACGGGCAGCATTTGGATTGTCTTGTAAGAACTGTGCAACCTGTCGCCTGTTTTGCCTGTACTCCTGTGACGCAAAGTACGCATCTGGATCGTCAAAAACTCTGTACTTACGACGTAAATACTTACCAAAGTTTCCAGCAATCTCATCTCTTACTTGTTGCGATACATTTTGTGTGCCGTAGTCACTGTTTAAAACACGGGCAGATAAGTCATCAATCTGTTTGCGCATTGCAAGAGCCGACTTTTGAACAAACTCAGGTAGAGCTTGCACTAAATCTTCTGAGCTATTGGGGTTTAATGCTCGGCGATTCCTGACAGCAAAACGAAGAGCCGCCCGTCTGGTAGTGGCTCCCTCTACAAAAGATGGATCCCTGGTTAAGTATGCATATATGCCATTTAAAACCTCTGTCCTAGACAGTTGTCCAAAACCCTCTAAATCAACCTCCTCGGCACCTTTAAATACTTTTTTCATTTCTCGTTCAAGGTTGCGCATAACATACGCTGCTTGGTTGGCTTGACTTTCAATAAACCCTTGAACATCTGCACGTTTTTCAGCAGCCTCGGCAGTAAGATTGCCTCTAAATCTAAACCTTGCCTTCACACCCTCATACACATCAGCAACGGTTGTATCCACGTCCGCGCCCGCTCTACTCGTAAAGACTCTTGGGACCGTGATGTCTCCTATTGCCTTCGCAGTTTCAGAGTCGCCCACGACTTCTGATATTTTTTTCAATGTTTCTTTTGTGGTCGTAGCAGCAGGAGCAAGTAACTCACCTGTTAAAAACAATGCTGGCTTGGCTGCAAGGGCAGTTGTGCTTAATAAATATGGAAAGGCCATCGCAAGGGCACCAGCTTCGCCAGCTATACGAGCTTTGTTTCTAAACTGACGACCAGCTTCGGCTCTGCCACTAAGACCTATGTCTTTTTCTGTGAGTGTTGGTCCACCTTCAACAAAGTCACCGATGGTTGTAAAGCCATCTTCGGCGACAGCAGCATCAACCAAGGCTGCGGCTCCGGCTTGCTGCGCTCTCAACTTTGCTTGTTGACCAGTTGTTAGCCTGGAGGGAAGTGGCGGTCCAATTTCAGCAACCTTGCCGCGTCCTTGTTGTCGGATTGCTTTTTCTAATTTACCTAATTTAGTAACTTTGGATACGACTCCGGCTGCACCCAGACCAGGAATTACAAACTGTGTAACAATTTCTGCGCCTTTTCCAGCTATGCCTACAGGGTCAAGTCCAAGAGCCTCTCTAACATCATCCCCAGCTTGCCCGATGGCTTCCAAAGTATTCGTGTCAAATATACCATCGATCGCCATGCCACCAACTTCAGCAACCCCCTGGAGACCTCTGGTAACGCCAGAGCCAATACCTTCAGCGATTTCTTGAAACGTGCCTTCGGACTCCGTAGCCGGGTCCACAGTTCTGCCCTTGGCTACGAGTTCTTCTTGTGGCTCAGAACTAAGTATTTGATCAACGCGGCGTTGGGCTTCCTCGTCCGACATGTCGTCCGGGACTTTTATTGATCTGCCCCTGTATTGGATGGTTCTAGCCATAGCAGACCCCTATGATGTTAAATCAATGTCATCGCTAGGGATATTAAAGATACTCTTATCCAAGGGTGTCAGTGTTACGCCTTGCTCTTTAGCAAGTTTTGCAAGCTGATCACCTAGCATGCTGGTGCCGTCCGCTAATTGACCCAACAATGTTGCACCACCGAGAGCAAGATAGGTTGCGCCTAATGGGCTGTGACCGTCATCAATAAGATCTTGACGTTTATCTCCGTATTGAGAGGTGCTTGTGCGTCCTGGATACACCATTTTAATTGCATCTTCTTGACCCACATCGTATTGATCCATAAGAACTTTAATCTGCTGAGACTTGTCTGGTATGTCATTAATTTTATCAAATATGTCAGCGGCAATATCATACTTTTTAAGAAGTATAGCTTGCTCTTTAGCTTCTTCCCGAGCCTCCTTAGTTAGGCCCATCTCAACACCAGCAAGAGCAAGCTTTTGTTCTGCCTCCTCAAAGTCGCGTACATCTTCACCATAACCTTTAACAGATGTTTGTGCCGCTTGTGCAACATTGGTAGCGGCATCAGGTGATTGACCCGCTGCCATGTTTAAGAAAAATTCCATGATGCGCATGTCACGGCGACTTTTAAGGTCAGGTGCTTCGATACCGTACTCTTTCAATATATTTTTAGCATCGTCGATATATTCTTTTGTTGTTTTATTTTTAGAGTCTTGGTTCTTAAGTAACGCATCAAGGGCACCAAGGCGACCAGTCACTTCAGACCCTACTGTTGAGTCCGGTTTTTTTCTGCTCGTTAGATTCAAGTCTGGTCGCACCTCTCCTGGGACTGCTGTACTAAATGTGTTAAGGGCAGCAGGCTGATCGGTTACCTGTCCAAGGACCACTTGTTTTGGTTTTGGCTTTGGAGAACTTGTAGAACTTGTAGAGGTTCCTGTTGCTCCTTCTTGTTGGGTTGAACTTCCACCAATTTGTAAGTTGGGACCAAGAATATTTTTATTTAGGAAATCTATAATATTAATTCCGCTGCCTTCTTGTGGTAATTGAAAGGGAGGACTGTACCCACCATTTTTCATTTTAACAGGCTCTTGCTGCATAGCAGCCCTCATCACGTTTGGCCCAGATGCCAGAATACCCGAAGGCATGCGAGACATCTGCCTACGCTGTTGAGGATTGGCGAACATCTTACGAGATAGTGGATTCCGCATCATCAGGCTGTTCCTCCAAACATTGGGTTAAACAACCCGCCATACAGACCTGCACCCAACAGACCAATACCCTGTGTCAGCGGGCTAGGTGGAGGTGTTTGTGTTTGACTGACTGTTTGCTGCAAAGCAGGAACACCTTGGAAGATGTCTGACAAGAAGCCTAGCTGTTGGAACGGAAGCTGCTGCTGCGCCAACAAGTTTTGTTGTTCAATGTTAAGGCCAGTTTGTGCTTGCTGCTGTTGCAATCCACCAATACCCAACAGTGTGTTGATATCCTGTACACCCATCTGTTGTGCTTGCTGACCAAGACCTGCAATACCTTGTGCTAAAGCTCCACCAAGTTGTGCCTGTTGTAACTGCTGATTAGCTGCCTGCTGTGCCAGTTGTGATGCTTGCGCAAAACCTGCACTGCGCAGTCTTTCGCCTGTACGAGCCTGCTGCTCCAACACATTNCTGCCAAGTTCNCNTTCCGCAATGGCCTGNCTTGATCCTCCAAACGCACCTGCACCCACAGCCTGNGCNCCAAGNTGGTTCTCNTGNATCNGNCCNTGNCGTGCAATGTCTGACTGTGCCCGTTGAACAACATCNTCAAGAAANGGNTCCATGTAGTCTTGATAAGCCGTTGGAGTCATGCCTGCGCCAGCGGCTGTTTGCATAGCACCAGTCANACCCTCTTGTGCCTGCTGCAAGAATGGCTGGTAAGCACCGACCCCAGACATGGCAGCATCGATAGCTGCCGTTTGCCCTGCACCAAAGCCTGCTTGCTTTGCTTCAGCAAAAGGCATGGACAATCCTAAACCACCCTCACTCGTTGGTTTAAATAAGCCTTGAGCCGAGGTCAGAAGATTAGCCAGATATTGCTCCTGGAATTCTGGTAGCCGTGTTACCTGTTCAACTGTTTGTGTAGCCATTACGCCTGTGCCTCCAATTCGGACATCATATCATACATTCGTGCCGCACCGATATCTCTATCTCCCCCTCCAGCACCACGAACAGCTTTAGCGGTTAGTACAAACTCACCGTCGGATAGTCTAGCAGGCACGGAATCAGATGTCCCAGTCCCTGGTCCGTGGACCTCCCCACCGTGCATGCGAGATATTGGCGGCATAAACGGAGTTCCAGCAAGCTCCCTTTGATACTGAGCCAAGTCTTCTGGATCAGTCAAAAACAAAGTTCGATCTTCGTCCCTGGACCGTGATGTTATGTCAAACATCTCGCCTACAGGTTCCGGTCTACGCTCAAATTCTTCTTCCTCGTCCTGTGTCAATGCTGCAACGGCACCAAGACCACCAAGACCGAGCGCAAGTTTCTGTCCTGTGGTCATGTCAGTAAACAGATTGCCGAATATTCCAGAGGGTTGGGCACCAATGTCCTCCACAGCAGCGGTGTTTACAACAGATGCTGCTGAAGTTGGCGCTCCTGTTATACTAAATCCTGTTGCAGCTTTTGGTCCAACAAACTGAGGCATAAATCCCCCCGCCGAGGCAGGCGCAAATCCTGCTGCTCTTGCCCCATAGCCAAGCGTTCCACCAATCAGTGCTGTTTTCATAGCCTGGTCAACATCTTGTCCTGCTACCAGGCCACCGATTCCTGAACCAATGCCCGCGCCCACTGGACCGCCAAGACCAAACCCAACAACTCCACCGATGACTGGGGCGGCATCCTTTATTGCATCTGTAAGTTTGCTAAATAGTCCCATCAGGTCACCACCTTCACAGTACCACTGTCATTATACAGAGCGCCTGTTTCAAGTCCAGTTGCGCTTGTCGGCAGGTTAGTCAACGTAATCTTTGTACCACGCAACTCGCCAGGGTTGCGCTCTTGTGCAATGAATGTCTCAAGCGCCCTCAACAAGTCCTGCATATAGGCCGTAGAATACTCGGNTGGTGCNTCCGGNAGTCTAGGTGGTGCAATCTGATTNGATGACATTAGCGTCTCCCATCCTGTCGCACATCCACACGAGGACTGCCCAGCTTCCACCGTGTGCCAAGGGTCGAGGACTCTACTCGTANNGCAAANGANCTGCCTCGNGATCTTACATGTAGCTGGCTCGTAAACAGTTCAACAGGTGATGATGAGCTTCTTACTGCATCGCCGGAGTCCGTGCTAGAAAAAGCAACACCAGGAAAGTTTCTAGACTTTACTGTAAATGTAGCCTGTGGGTCTACTGATCCTGTTGACCCGTCAAAGGTCAAGTCAGGTATTATTTTGCTGATATAGGCAAACTTGTCACCATCACCGATGTCTATGGGCGAAGACTCAATAAAGGATGACATGGCAGAACCGTCATCATCATAGCCAACCTCATGCCTAAATATGTACTGAGACCCCGCTGCTAACGGATCTTGTCTAGTTCCTCTGTCAAGCCATGCAGTTCTAACCATAGAACCAAAATACCAGACCTTTTCGCCATAGTTATAGACAACATACTTATCATTGTCTGAACTGCTTGCACTAGGATAGAACCAGAATACCTCAGAAAACTCTGAGTTTACACCTGATACAACTTTGTCAGACTGCTCATGGTTGAAGTCTAGGAATATCTTGTCTTTTACAGGGCAGGGCAGGGACTGTGTNTGACCNGCATAGACATAGAAATTATCAATACCCATCCAGTATACAACGTCTTCTGTTGCTGCCGCAGCATTCGGACTCATTATCGTAATATTGGACGCTAACTGTTGTAGGCCAAACGTAAATGGTGGGCCGATAAACCGCATGGAGTTAAGGGCCGTGTCTGTCCATACAAGTATCTCACGCTTTGTTTCCAAAGCTTGCATAAACGTAGAGCCTGCACCAAGTCTAAGATCTCCCGCTGTGTTGGTAGCGGATGGAAACCACACNAATGGATCTTCTTGTGTAGAAAAGCGGATGAGTAGTGGATCTTGGACCCCGTTGCCCTGATTGGCAGAACTGCTTGAATTCACAGCATCACATCCAAAGGCTATAACGTGCCTGTCTTGGTCTGATACCAAAACCTGCTTTGCAATCTGCGGTATGCTGGTCTTTGTGCCGGAAAGTGTGGACACTTCGACAGCCCTAGTTGAGGTGTTGTTTGTTCTGTCCCAATAATAAATGCCGCCATCACGCGGGTTTAAAAGTAAGTCTTCGCCAAAGTTATCATGTGACCACAGTCGTATCTGCGTGGTTGTTGTCAAACCACCGGAGGCAGCGTCACCCCACCCAGAAAAATCAGAGTCAGAGTTTGCGTTACCAGAGATAAGAAAGACAGTGGCTCCGTTAGCATGAGTAGAGGCTTCAGTTCCTGATTGCGCTCTTGTAACAGTCAGATCGTTTGTTGATACGTTAGTTACTTTAAGTATTTCTGTGTCTATTAAGATAAAATCATCAGCGGCAATTCCTGTACCACTGGTAACAGTTAAAGTGGTGTCGGAGTCAGAAAACGTACCACCCTCGTTTATGGTTGTCTGCAAGGCAGTGGTTGTCGTACCGCCATATGCACCAGCACCCCAACCTGTGCCTCCTACAGATGTATCCAAACCCACGTTAATCTGATAAGTACCAACGACACTGCTGCCACCATTGCCAGAGTCAGAACTATTTGCCGCAACAGATGCTGTGATCTCATAGCTGTTGGCATCAATGATACGGGCTATCTGGTACTCAATNTTTAAAACTGCGGCAGTAATGNTNCCACCTAANGTGGCTGCACCAGAAAAAGTAACAAAGTCATTNTCGACTGCACCATGACTNGCGTCAGTTACAGTNAGTGTCGTGCTACCGTTGGTNGCTGCAAAGGTTACATCNCCAGAGCTTGTTGTTTCTCGTATAGGGGTTATGTCNTTAAAAGACTGACCCTCTTCGATGTAGTATTTTAAGTGTGTGCCTACACCAAGATAATTAGATCCATCTAGTGCAATCCAGTTGTGTAGCGCACGAGCAGAGCCAAGGTAGGTTGAACCGGAATATTTTTCCCAACCACCTAGTTTTTCTGGATAACCAAAACGAAACCTAATTTTGTCACAGTCGTTCCACCCACCCTCGTTGCTATACGAAGTGATTTCTCTATTTACACCCGGTCTAAACTGTAACTTTGTTAATGGCATTACGTTTTGATTATGTAGTTTAAGATGATTGTTGGCTGTACGTTGTTGTGTGCGCTATCGCCACCAGTGCTTCCGCTTGTGCCAGTAACGGTAAGATTGGTAACACTGGTAGTTCCACGATTGCCCGTGCCGCCTGCGGTGGCAGGATCGCCTTGAGGAAATTGTGCAACGTAACTACCCGCCCCGTGAGTGTGTGCGGCTAGTTGGGCCGTGGTCAGCGTATGAGTTTCTGAACCACCTGTANCACCAAGTGTGTCNCCGTTAAGACCGCCCGTCTGATCTGTCAGGCGATTAGCGGAGGAACCGCCCATGTCATCCTTACCAGCAACTACGCGACCTCTAAGGTCTGGCAGGTTAAACGTGCTACTGCCGTCTCCTGTGCCGTATGTGGTTCCTATTGCAGAAAACAGATCAGAATATGTAGACCTACTAACAGCCTGACCTTGCGCTAACAAATATCCAGTAGGTGCAGATGACCCTGCAAATGGAACAACGGTTCCGCTAGGTAATGACGCAGATACATCTGAAGTTAGGGCCACGGTTCCAGAAGAATTAGGGAATGTTATTGTACGATCAGCCGTGGGGTCCGTAACGGTTAAAGTAGTTTCATGGGCATCTGAGGTTGCGCCCTCAAGCACGATGCTACTACCAGTTATGGTAATCTGCCCCGTTACTGTAACACCCGCAGAGTCTGTTTCTATCCGTTTAGTGTTATTGTGATAAAGTTCTACAGCGCCATCATCAATAAATTTGGCGAGTGTCTCTCCAGAACCATCTATTGTTAAAGTTCCTGCAACATCCACATGGTTGTCTGTGCCATCATGGTATATGGACATATCTGTNCCNGCNCCAAAAGTNAGGCGNTCATCAGAAGNACCNCTGCTATCTCCAAACNNAATATTNTTNNNATTA
>FUFK010039036.1_pt1 | contig 58315 bp, 45 predicted proteins | sample 1021851 | NCBI WGS metagenome assembly FUFK01 (sample SAMEA51879418, study PRJEB19060) | metagenome
GGTGCGCGGGTTTGAGGCCGAAGGGCGCTACAACCGCCAGCAGATCGCGNTTTACGNTCGGTTCACGCAATTTACCCTCGCCGCAGCCCGTGAAGCTATTGAGCAGTCGGGGCTGACTTTCACCGATGAGTTGGCCGCCCGCGCCGGTGTGGTGCTGGGCACGGCGGGCGGTGGCGTGTCGACGTGGGACGATAACTACCGCGCGGTCTATGAAGAGGGCAAAAACCGGGTGCATCCCTTCGTGGTGCCCAAGCTGATGAACAATGCTGCGGCGAGCCATGTCAGCATGGAATGGAACCTGCGCGGCCCGTCCTTTACCGTGTCGACCGCTTGCGCCTCGTCTAACCACGCAATGGCGCAGGCTTTCGCGATGGTCCGCTCTGGCATGAGCCCGGTGATGGTGACGGGGGGATCGGAATCGATGCTGTGCTTCGGCGGTGTTAAGGCGTGGGAAGGGCTGCGCGTGATGAGCCGCGATGCGTGCAGGCCCTTCTCGGCCAACCGCAATGGGATGGTGCAAGGCGAGGGCGCGGGGGTCTTTGTCTTCGAAGACTATGACCACGCGCGGGCACGGGGGGCCGAAATCCTTTGCGAGGTTGCAGGGTTCGCCATGACGTCGGATGCCAGCGACATCGTCATGCCCTCCAAGGCCGGGGCCGGGCGGGCCATGCAGGGTGCGCTGCAGGATGCGGGGATCAACCGCGAAGAGGTCGGCTATATCAATGCTCATGGCACCGGGACGGCGGCCAACGACAAAACCGAATGCGCCGCCGTGGCGGATGTTTTCGGCACCCATGCGGATCGCTTGATGATTTCCTCCACCAAGTCGATGCACGGCCATGTCATCGGCGGCACCGGCGCGGTTGAGCTTTTGGCCTGTATCATGGCGCTACGCGATGGGGTGATCGCCCCCACCATCGGCTATGAAGAACCCGATCCTGAATGCGCGCTGGATGTGGTGCCGAATGAGGCTCGCGCGGCGCAGGTCAATGTGGCGCTCAGCAATGCCTTCGCCTTTGGCGGGATGAACGCTGTGCTGGCCCTGCGCCGCACTTGATCCACGCACGGCCAAAGAAAATGCCGCCCCCGAAGCCGGGAACGGCATCTAAATCCGTAAAATCAGGCAGGTCTTACTGCTCGATCACCGAAACTTCATCATAGCCAGCGGTGAACCCATCGAGCGAGAGTGTGAGATTCACTTTTTGATCCGGGGCCAGCGCGGGCACAATGGTCAGCACCGCTTGCTTGCCGCGTTTGAAAGCACCGATATCGGCATCGGTCAGACCCATGCGCACATAGCAGCCCACCGGATTGCAGAAAGCGTAGGGGTAGCGGCGGGCCTTGCCACCATCGACCGACAGGGTCAGCTGTGCGGGCAGGGCGGTCTCAAGCGGGACAACAACCGTGGCACCGGCTTTGGCCTGACCACCATCAGGCAGACGGAAAAGCGAGACTTCGGCAACCGGCGCGCCTTCGCCATCAGCAAGGAGCTGGTACATCTGGCAGGGGTCGACCTCTTCCTCGGTCTTGATGCAGCGCATTTCCCAAGAGCCGATCTCTTTCTTGGTGTAGGGCTTGCCCAGTTCGGGGTCTTTGTCCGCATCTTCGCCAAGGCTCAGCTGTTCTTCGATCTGAGCCGCATTGCCGCTGGTGCCGGGCTGGAGCTGCTGCTCTTCGGTCTGGGCAGGCTGTTCTTCCGTAGCGGTCTGGGCGAAAGCCGTCATTGGGGCCGTCAGTGCAAGCGCTGCACAAAGCGGCAGGGCGGTCATAAACTTGCTCATGTCATATCCACATTTGTTGCGTTACCGCCCCTTACCACGCCGCCGCGGGATTGTCAGTGGCCATGGCCGCATTTCAATCATGGTTCGGGCAATTTCATGCCGACCTGAGCGGGGGCGGTTTCCCTACGTTCTCAGGGGTTTAGGCGGCACAAATGCAAAAGGGGACGCAGCGCGCCCCCTTTCCGTGTACTTTCTCCCCGTCGGACTGGGCCGACTTATTAATGCCACGTTAGGCAAGCAGATGATGCCGGTCAACAGGAAAAATGCGACAATCTGTCAGGGGCTCGCGACAGTCCTTGGCAGAAAAAGGGCCGCACCCGAGGGCGCGGCCAAGTCTAACAGGGAGGAAGTACACCCACCCGAAAGAAGGACATGCGGGCGGGGTGCCTTCACTATGGCGCGCAAAGGTTAAGTTTGTATGCTCTAGTGGAACGGACGAATGGCTAAATTTGACAGAAAGGCCCCAGCGTGAGCAGTGACATCTTTATCGGCGGCGGCGGTCCCGACCATGCGACCAAGCAATTCCTCGATCTTAGCTATGCCAACCGCCACGGGCTGATCGCGGGGGCGACGGGCACGGGCAAGACGGTGACGCTGCAAATCCTTGCCGAGGGCTTTGCCAATGCCGGGGTGCCGGTGTTTCTGTCGGATGTGAAAGGCGATCTGTCCGGCCTTGCAGTCGCGGGAAGCGAGACCGCCAAACTGCATGTCCCCTTCACCGAACGCGCGGCAAAGATCGGCTTTGACGACTATGCCTATCAATCCTTTCCGGTGACTTTTTGGGATCTTTTTGGGCAGCAGGGCCACCCCGTTCGCACCACCGTTTCCGAGATGGGCCCGCTGCTGATCGCCCAATTGCTCAGCCTTTCCGAGGCGCAGGAGGGCATCCTGAACATCGCCTTTCGCGTGGCCGACGAAGAGGGGATGCCCCTTTTGGACCTGAAAGACCTGCAATCCCTGCTGGTCTGGGTGGGCGAGAATGCAAAGGACTTGGCGCTGCGCTATGGCAATGTCTCGACCGCGTCGGTGGGCACGATCCAGCGGCGGCTGTTGGTGCTGGAGAACCAAGGCGGCGCGCAGTTGTTCGGCGAACCGGCGCTGGCGCTGTCGGACCTGATGCGCTGCGATGCCGATGGCCGCGGACGGATCAACATCCTCGCCGCCGACAAGCTCATGGCCTCGCCCAAGCTCTATGCCACCTTCCTGCTGTTGCTCATGTCCGAGCTTTTCGAAGAACTGCCCGAGGTCGGCGACCCCGACAAACCGAAGCTCGTGTTCTTCTTCGACGAAGCGCATCTGCTGTTTGACGACGCGCCCAAGGCGCTGGTCGACAAGGTAGAGCAGGTGGCACGCCTGATCCGCTCCAAGGGGGTCGGCGTCTATTTTGTCACCCAAAACCCCGCCGACGTGCCCGACGATATCTTGGGCCAGCTTGGCAACCGCATCCAACACGCGCTGCGCGCTTTTACGGCGCGCGACCGTAAGGAACTGCGCCAAGCTGCTGAGACCTACCGCGAAAACCCGCGTTTCGACACCGAAGAGGCGATCCGCGAGGTCGGCGTGGGCGAGGCGGTGACCTCTATGCTGCAACGCAAGGGCGTGCCGGGCGTGGTGGAGCGCACCTTGATCCGCCCGCCGTCTTCCCGGCTGGGGCCAATCACGGTGGCAGAGCGTGCGGCGGTGCTGGCGGAGTCCGATCTGGCGGGGAAATACGAGACCGTTCAAGACCGCAACTCGGCCTATGAGATGCTGAAGGCCCGCGCGGAGGCGGCCGCCAAAGAGGCCGAGAAAGTCGAAGCCGCCGCCGAGGCAGAGGATGAAGCNGCCCGCGAGTTTCAAAAAGCCCGCCGCTATGGCGGAGCTCGCAGCGGCGGCGGCAGCCGNTCGGGCCGCAAGGCTTCGGACGGATTTGGCGATGCCATCGCAAGCGCGGTGATNAANGANCTNAAAGGCACCACCGGGCGCCGTATCGTACGCGGCATCTTNGGCGGNTTGTTCAAAGGGCGCTGAGAAGGTGGACAGACNAAAAAGGGGCGCGGTAGCAATACCGCGCCCCTCTTNNNTNAGGNGATCTCACCCACAGNTTACCGCTCGGGGATCAACCCGCGTGGGCTGAAGCGTAGCACCAGCAGNANCACGANGCCCATGGTCAACAGCCGCATATGCGCGGCGCTTTCGATCAGATGCGCCTTCAATGCCGAGCCTTCGGACATGCCAGCGGTGATCAGGCTCATCAGCCACAGACCCATCGGTTCGACCTGCACCCAGAGGAACCAGATCAGGAAACCACCCAAGATCGCGCCGAAGTTGTTGCCCGACCCGCCAACGATCACCATCACCCAGATAAGGAAGGTAAAGCGCAGCGGCTGATAGGTNCCCGGNGTCAACTGGCTGTCCATCGTGGTCATCATCGCACCCGCNATGCCGCANATGGCAGAGCCGAGGATGAANACCTGCANATGCCGCGCGGTNACATCCTTGCCCATGGCTTCGGCNGCGACTTCGTTGTCNCGGATTGCCCGCAGCATCCGGCCCCAAGGGGAATGCAGGGCACGCTGGCTCATCCACAGCAAAAGGATCAGAACCACCGCGAAAAGCGCGATATAAAGCAGTTTGACCCANAGCGTCGAAGCCTCCACCGGGTCAAACCCGAAGCCGGCGGCGCGTTCCACAAAGGAGGTGCTGTTCTGCAGATCGATCTCATAGGGCACCGGACGGGGCAGGCCGATCACGTTTTTCACGCCGCGGCTCATCCAGTCTTCGTTTTTCAGCACCGCGATGATGATCTCGGCAATCCCCAGCGTGGCAATCGCCAGATAGTCCGACCGCAGGCCAAGCGCCGTCTTACCGATGAGCCAAGCCGCCCCCGCAGCAAAGAGACCACCCACGGGCCAAGAGATCAGCACCGGCAGGCCAAGACCACCAAGATAGCCGGTCTGCGCGGGATTGATCGCCTCGACCGCCTCAACCGCAGGATCAAGCAGGGCGCGGAAGATGAAAAAACCGATGACCAACACCGCGATCACCGCAAGGGTGCGCGCCGTGCCGGGGGCCATGCGTTTCATCAGCATGACCGCCGCCACCACGGTGCCCGCCCCAAGGGCCAGCGCCCCCAGAATGGCGAATCCACCGGTAGACCAAGCGCCCTCGGTCGGGGGCATGGAGACCAGTACAGCCGCCAGACCGCCCAAGGCAACAAAGCCCATGACGCCGACGTTGAACAGCCCCGCAAAGCCCCATTGCAGGTTCACCCCAAGCGCCATGATCGAAGAGATCAGGCCCATGGCGATGATAAGCAGAGCAGAGTTCCAGCTTTGGGCAAAGCCAGTGTAGATGATCATCAAGGCGATGATGCCGAAAAGGATCGTGTTTTTCACAGTCTGGGTCATACCGATTTCCCCTTGAACAGGCCGGTGGGCTTGATCAGCAGAACGATCAGAAGAATGACGAAGCTGACCGCAAATTTGTAATCCGTGCTCATAAGCTGCACCAAGCCGTCAGGCTGCAGCCCTTCGGGCATCACATAGCCCAGCACCTTTTTCCACGCATAGGTGATCGTAACCTCGCTGAATGCGATCACGAAACCGCCCGCGATCGCCCCCACCGGAGAGCCAAGCCCGCCGACGATGGCCGCCGCGAAGATCGGCAACAGAAGTTGGAAATAGGTGAAGGGTTTGAACGACTTATCAAGTCCGTAAAGCGTGCCCGCGATGGTCGCGAGTGCGGCCACGATCATCCATGTGATCATCACCACCCGCTCAGGGTTGATGCCCGACAAAAGCGCCAGATCCTCGTTGTCGGAATAGGCCCGCATGGATTTGCCCGCGCGGGTCTTGTTGAGGAACCAGAACAGCACGGCCACAACGATGATCGCGGTGATGATGGTGATGCCTTGGGTCGTCTTGAAGGCCAGACCTTCGCGCAGGCCGGTCATCTCTTTGAAATCCCGCGCCGACATGATGAAGCGCTGCCCGTCGAGGAAGTTCTGATCGTCCGCGCCGATGATGAAGCGGGTGATCCCGTTGTAGATGAAGGTCACGCCGAGCGAGACGATCACGAGGATCACCGGTTTGGCCTTTTGCTCGCGGTAGAATTTATAGACCACCCTGTCGGTGCCCAGCACCAGCAGCATGGCAAAGGCGATGCCGAAGGGCAGGGCCAGAAGCGCCGTGGGCAGCACGCCGAGGCTGAGACCCATGGACTGGAACAGCCATGTTATCAGGATCGTCGCCATGGTGCCCATGGCCATCGTGTCGCCATGGGCGAAGTTGGAAAACCGCAGGATGCCGTAGACCAGCGTCACCCCAAGCGCGCCAAGCGCCAGCTGCGAGCCATAGGCGATGCCCGGAATGAGCACATAGTTCGAAAGTGCAATAATTGCGTTGAGCAGATCCATGTTCAGCCCCCCAGAAACGATTTGCGGACTTCAGGATCGGCCAGAAGCTCTTTGCCGGTGCCGGTAAAGGCGTTTGCCCCCTGCACAAGCACATAGCCCTTGTCCGCGATCTCAAGCGCCTGACGGGCGTTCTGTTCGACCATCAGGATCGGGATGCCGGTGCGGGCCACCTCGATGATCCGGTCAAAGAGTTCGTCCATCACGATGGGCGAGACACCCGCTGTCGGCTCATCCAGCATCAAGACCTTAGGTTGGGTCATCAGCGCCCGGCCCACGGCGACCTGCTGGCGTTGACCGCCCGACAGTTCGCCCGCTGCCTGATTGCGTTTTTCCTTGAGGATCGGGAAGAGGTCATAGACCTGCGCCATCGTATCGCGGAAATCGTCACGGCGGATGAAGGCCCCCATCTCTAGATTCTCTTCGACCGTCATCGAGGTAAAGATGTTTGAGGTCTGGGGGACAAAGCCCATGCCCTTGGCCACCCGGTCTTGCGGGCTGAGATTGGTGATATCCTCCCCATCCAGCCGCACATGGCCNTTGCGCATGTCGAGCATGCCAAAGACCGCCTTCATACCAGTGGATTTGCCCGCACCATTGGGGCCGACGATCACGGCGATTTCGCCGCGATCCACNGCGATGGTGCAGTCATGCAGAATGTCGGGGCCCGCGCCGTATCCGGCGGTCATGCTGTCGCCGATCAGAAAGGGGCCGCCGGGGGCGGGGTGAGTTTTGCCGCTGGCCTTGGGCATGATGCTGCCTTGGCCCTTTGCGTTGCCGACCGACCAATCTTTGTTGCCGCGGTCGCCGTAGGGATCATTGCTCATGCGCCTACCTTGTCCTTGTTCTTCAGGCCGGTGCCGAGATAGGCCTCGATCACCTGCTCGTTCGCCTTGATCTCATCGAGCGTGCCTTCGGCCAGCACGTGACCTTCGGCCATGCAGATCACCGGGTCGCAAAGGCGGCCAATGAAATCCATGTCATGCTCGATGACGACGAATGTGTAATTGCGTTCTTGGTTCAGACGGATGATCGCGTCACCGATGGTGTTGAGCAGCGTCCGGTTCACACCCGCGCCGACCTCATCCAGAAAGACGATCTTGGCATCCACCATCATGGTGCGGCCCAGTTCCAGCAGCTTTTTCTGGCCGCCCGAGATCTGACCGGCCTTTTGCTCGGACAGATGTTCGATGGTCAGGAATTCCAGCACCTCATCGGCCTTGGCTTTCAGTGCGCGTTCCTCATCGGCGATGCGCTTGGTACCGAACCATGTGTTCCACAGTGTTTCGCCCGACTGGTTGCCCGGCACCATCATCAGGTTCTCACGGCATGACATCGACGAAAATTCATGCGCAATCTGGAAGGTGCGCAGCAGCCCTTTATGGAACAGCTCATGCGGGGGCAGGCCGGTGATGTCTTCACCGTCCATGGTGACCCGGCCCGAAGTGGGCTGCAGCACGCCTGCGATAACGTTGAACAGCGTGGTTTTCCCCGCGCCATTGGGGCCGATCAATCCGGTGATCGATCCCTTTTCAATCGACAGGCTTGCCCCGTCGACGGCGTGAAACCCGCCGAAGTGTTTGTGTACGTCGTCTACGACGATCATATGTCCATCCCCGTGTCCGCCACCTTGTGGCTGGTTTTTATTGGTCGTCTTGCGGTGGGCCGCGCATATCCGCGCCGCCTCACCTGTTTACAGTCTGCTGAGATTCTTGGAAGGGACCGCTGCGGTCCTTTTATGAAGAAAGTTTGCCGCTGCCTCGTTAAAGGCAGATCGCGCAGCATTGCCGAAATCACACTCAGCAAGATACATGCTCAGAGCCCTGACCGGCACGGCCATCTGTTGCTTTTTCATCCTGTCCTCCCAGACGGGACGTGTTTTCCACGTCCTCAATAGGCGTTTTGTACTGGCTGCCCGCGCGGAAGAAAAGCCGATTTCCAAAGCAAAAGGCCCGATCGCGATGCAACCGGGCCCCTGCAAGTGTTTCAGACGAAGCTTAGATCAGCGGTAGCCGACCGTCACCATCTTACCGTCTTTCATTTCGATCTCACGGTAGCTGCCCGCGCTTTCACCCGGTCCGATCAGCTCAACCGCCGACGCACCGACATAGTCAACATCGCCGCCGTCTTTGATGATCTGCAGCGCTTTGCCCAGCTCACCCGGCAGGATTTTTTCGCCCGGTGCGTTGGCGACATCCATCACTTTTTCTTTGTACATCGCCGGATCGTTGGACCCTGCGGCCTGCATCGCCAGCAGCATCAGAGCCGCCGCGTCATAGGCTTCGGGCGAGAAGGCGTTGGTCGGCTCGAAACCGGCTTCTTCGCCCATCTTCTTATAGTTGTCGGGGCCTTCGCCAGAGGCGCTTGGATTCTGACCGAAAGAACCATCCGCGATCTCGGCGAATTTCTCTTCCAGCGTGTCGGAGACCATGCCGTCGGGGAACATGAAGGTGTCGAACGCGCCTGCGTCTAGCGCGCCGTTCACGATGCCCGCACCGCCTTGGTCGACGTATCCGGCCACGATCAGCACTTCACCACCGGCAGAGGCCAGCGCGCCGACTTCGGCGGAATAGTCCGCTTTGCCGTCTTCATGCGATGTGTTGATGGTGACAGTGCCGCCGGATTCCTTAAACGCGGTTTCAAAGCTGTCGGCCAGACCTTTACCATAGTCGTTGTTGGTATAGGTGACGGCGACTTCTTTGATGCCACGGTCGTTCAAGATGTCGGCCATGACCTGACCCTGACGCGCGTCCGACGGCGATGTGCGGAAGAACAGGCCGTTGTCTTCGACGGTCGACAGAGCAGGCGAAGTCGCCGATGGCGAGATCATCACGATGCCGTTCGGAATGGCGACGTTCTGCAGCGAGGCTGTCGTCTCGCCCGAGCACATGCCGCCCACAATACCGCTGACGCGATCAGAGGTGATCAGACGCTCAGCCGATGCCACGGCAAGGCCCGCGTCGATGCAGCCGGTGTCGCCACGCTCGGACGAAACGGTGGCCCCGTCGAGGAACATGCCGCTCTCGTTAACTTCGGAAATCGCCAGTTCAGCACCGGCGGCCATGTCATTGGCCAGCGATTCCAGCGGGCCGGTGAAGCCCAGCAGAATGCCGATTTTTGTGTCTTCTGCATGCGCGCCGGTGGCGAGCAAAGCTACGGCCGTTGTGGCCATCAATATTTTTTTCATTTGGTACTCTCCCTTAGTTGAACTCTCGTTCTGATCGAACGTTAGGTCGTGGTTTCGAAAAAGAAAAGGCGATTTATCACGCGGTCTGCGCGGGCGGCTTTTCGCGTGTGCCGAGTGGAATGCTGGAAATGGGCCGCTTGCTGGCTATGTCTTGTTCCAAGCCCCCATGCCCAAAGGAGCCTGCCCATGACATCCGCCAAACAATTTGCAACCGCCACTTTAATCGGCCTTAGCAGCCTCTGCGCCGCAGGCGCGGTAAGCGCCCAGAGCAGCCTGACGATCACCCCCATAGCCGAGGGTCTAGAGGCGCCTTGGGGCATCGCCCCCATGCCCGACGGCGGCCTGTTGGTCACCGAGAAAGCCGGGCGGCTGATCTACCAAAAAGACGGCGCACGGCATGAGGTGTCGGGCCTGCCCGAGGTGGCCGTGGTCGGGCAGGGCGGTCTGTTGGACATCACCCTGGCCGAGGATTTCGCGCAGAGCCGCCTGTTGTTCCTGACCTATGCCAAACCCCAAGAAGGCGGCGGCGCGGGCACCGCTTTGGCCAGCGCGCGCCTGTCGGAAGATGCCCGTAGTCTGGAAAACTTGACCGAGCTTTTCGCCATGAAACCGGGCAGCAGCGGCGGGCAGCACTTCGGCTCTCGCGTGGTCGAGGCGCCGGATGGCACGCTGCTGGTGACCATTGGCGAACGTGGCGATCGCCCCGCAGCCCAAGACCGCAGCACCCATAACGGCAGCATCATCCGCGTGAACCGCGACGGTTCGGTGCCCGACGACAATCCCTTTGTCGATATGCCCGATGTGCTGCCCGAGATCTGGTCCTACGGCCACCGCAACCCGCAAGGCGCGGGGCTGGATCTGGAAGGGCGGCTTTGGGTGTCGGAACATGGGGCCAAGGGCGGCGACGAGGTGAACCGCATCACCAAGGGCACGAATTACGGCTGGCCGGTAATTTCCTACGGGGAGCATTATTCGGGTGCGAAGATCGGTGAGGGCACCTCGAAAGAGGGGATGGCGCAGCCCGAATTCTACTGGGATCCCTCTATCGCGCCTGCGGGGCTGGTGGTCTACTCCGGCGCGCAATTCCCCGAGTGGAAAGGCGATTTCTTCGTAGGCTCGCTCAAGTTCGACTATATCGCCCGGCTAAGTGGTGACCCGCTGGAAGAGGTCCAGCAGATCAAAACCGCCGAGACTGCCCGCGTGCGCGATGTCGTCGAAGGCCCCGAAGGGGCGATCTGGTTCATCTCAGAGGGCAATGGCACCGTCTACCGGATGACGCCTTGACCCTCAGGCGGGCTGCCGGGTGGATTGGCTGCCCCGCTCGCGATAGGGCGTGGTCTGATAATGCGCCCGGTAGCATTTGGAGAAATGCGAGGGCGAAGCAAAGCCGCAGGCCAGCGCCACGTTGATCACGCTCATATCCGTCTGCATCAACAGGTTACGCGCCTTTTGCAGCCGCAGTTCCATGTAATAGCGTTTGGGGCTGCGGTTCAGGTAGCGGCGGAACAGCCGCTCCAACTGGCGGGTCGACATGCCGACATCGCGCGCAAGGATCGAGGGGCTGATCGGCTCTTCGATATTGCGCTCCATCTGCTGGATGACTTGGCTAAGCTTGGGATGACGTACGCCGATTCGTGTCGGTACCGACAGGCGCTGCGTGTCTTGGTCCGTGCGGATCGACGAATAGATCAGCTGGTCCGCCACGGCATTGGCTGTTTCTTCGCCGTGATCATCGGCGATGAGTTTCAGCATCAAATCCAGAGACGAGGTGCCGCCCGCCGTGGTCAACCGGTTGCCGTCCACCACGAAAACCGATTTCGTCAGGATAACCTCTTCGAATTCCTCGCCAAAGCTGTCTTGATTCTCCCAATGGATCGTTGCGCGTTTGCCATCCAGCAGCCCGGCCTTGGCCAGCGTGTGCGCTGCGGTGCACAGGCCGCCCACCACCAACCCTTTGCGGGCCTCGCGGCGCAACCAAGCCAACAGTTTCTTGGTAGTCGCCGCCTGTACGTCGAGGCCGCCGCAGATCACAATCGTGTCGTCACGGCCCAATTCCTCTAGCCCGCCATCAAGCGCAAAGACCGCGCCGGCCGAGCTTGTGCAGGCCTCACCGCTTTCGCCCACGGCCTGCCATTGGTAGACCTCGCGTTCGAGCATGCGGTTGGTGATACGCAGGCATTCCACAGCGGAGGCAAAGCTCAGCAGAGTGAAATTCTCCAACAGCACAAAGACGAAGCGCCGCGGCTTGTCGGTCTGGGGGGGCATGCGGGTGGCCGGGCGCGGTTGGGACATCTCGGCGTCTTTCTACTCAGGTCGTCTCTGCCGACATGTGCCATGGCCGCCAGAACTTGCCGAAAACATTGCCCACGGCCCTGTCGCAACGTCAATAGGGCGCATTTCGGTTCTGGTCACTTTCCCCGCGCCTTTGTATAGAGAAAGATCACGAAGCGCCGACACTCGGCGCTGTGGAGCGGAGTAGAAAGATGACAGACTGGAGCACCTCAAGCTGGCGCAGCAAACCGCGCGTCCAGATGCCCGATTACCCTGACCAAGCCGCATTGCAAGCGGTTGAGGCACAGCTGGCACGCTATCCGGTCCTCGTTTTTGCGGGCGAAGCACGCCGGTTGAAGAAACATCTGGCCGCCGCTGGCCGTGGCGAAGCCTTCCTTTTGCAGGGCGGCGATTGCGCGGAGAGCTTTGAGCAGTTCAGCTCGGACGCCATTCGCGACACATTCAAAGTGATGTTGCAGATGGCCATCGTGCTGACCCATGGTGCCAAAGTGCCGGTGATCAAGCTGGGCCGTATGGCGGGGCAATTCGCCAAACCGCGTTCGGCCCCGACCGAGACAGTTGATGGCGTGGAACTGCCCAGCTACCGCGGCGACATCATCAACGATCTGGCCTTCACCGCCGAGTCGCGCATCCCCGACCCGCAAAAGATGCTGCGCGCCTACACACAGGCCGCCGCCACGCTGAACCTTTTGCGCGCCTTCTCAACCGGGGGCTATGCGGATGTGCATCAGGTGCACGGCTGGACGCTGGGCTTCACCGACGACGAAAAGGCCGAGAAATACCGTGAGATCGCGAACCGCATCTCTGACACGCTGGATTTCATGGCCGCCGCTGGCGTAACCGCCGAAACCGCGCATACGCTGCAATCGGTGGAATTTTACACCAGCCACGAATCCCTGCTGCTGGAGTATGAAGAGGCGCTTTGCCGTCGCGACAGCCAGACCGGCAAATGGCTGGCAGGTTCGGGCCATATGATCTGGATCGGTGACCGCACGCGGCAGCCGGACGGCGCGCATGTGGAATTCGCCCGTGGTGTGCAAAACCCGATCGGCCTGAAATGCGGCCCCTCGATGACCAGCGATGACCTCAAGCAATTGATGGCCAAGCTGAACCCCGACAACGAAGAAGGCCGTCTGACGCTGATCTCGCGCTTTGGTGCGGGACAGGTGGGCGATCACCTGCCGCGTCTCATCAAAACCGTGCAGGAAGAGGGCGCGAATGTCGTCTGGACCTGTGACGCGATGCACGGCAACACGATCAAATCCTCGACCGGCTACAAGACCCGGCCGTTTGATTCCGTGCTGCGCGAAGTGCATGAGTTCTTCGCCGTGCACAACGCCGAAGGCTCTGTCCCCGGTGGTGTGCATTTCGAGATGACAGGCCAAGACGTGACCGAATGCACCGGCGGCGTGCGCGCGGTCAGCGACGAAGACCTGTCGGACCGCTACCACACTGCTTGCGACCCGCGCCTGAACGCCAGCCAGTCGCTGGAATTGGCGTTCTTGGTTGCCGAAGAACTGTCGAACCGCCGCACGGCACAGACAGCGCGGGCAGCTGGGTAACAGACGCGACCTTGGCCGACCAACGATGAGATTGACGCCGCCCCGCATGATGCAGGGCGGCGTTTTTTTACGTTCGAAGGGCAGGTTTGCGCGCTATTCCTGCTCTGACTTCACCAGACGCAGGTAGGGCGGCAGATCTCCCGTCTTGGCACTGGTGAAGCTGGCTTTTCCCTCTGCAAATCCGGTTTCCCTTGGCAAAGTCGACTGTTGCAACGGAGCGGCATAGCGCAACGCTCTGGTCGCTCCGCCAATGCCGCTGCGCCGCGTCGCCTGCGCCAGATCGAAACGCCGCGGGGTTTGGCCGACCTCGCCCTGCACGACGAGACAGCCCAGCACCCGGCTGACATCGCCCAGATCGCTTTTAAGCGGCAAAAGCAGCATGCGCCCCGTCAAAGCCGGTCGCCCATAGGAGGCAGCCGCGCTGAGATGCAGGGTGGATTGACCGGGAAGTTGAAAAACCTCTTCCAGCGCCTCGCTGACGCGGGGACGCGATTGCGTGCCGAAAAAGGCGGTGATTGGCATGCCACGCACTTCCATCCCCATGAGATCGCGCAGATGGCCGCCCGCGATACGCAACCGCCCAACACCCACCGCGACACGTTCAAGGATAAAGGCGTATTCCAGCGCAGCCTCTATCCCGCGCGGGTCGATATCGGACCGCCGCGGCATCAATCTGTTGCCACGCAAGGCTTCCCAATAGGCTTCGACCTGCGCCAGCGGGCCATAGCCAACATGCGTCCGATGATCTGACATGGCGACAACATTCTGCGCGGTGTGGCCTGTATTGCCCATTAAAACTCACCCATAAGGACCTGGCCAATACAGCTGCCGTTTTTGAAACGACAGCGGCACAATGTGGCCGAAAACATTACCAAATCATTAATACCGCAGACCGAGAGAGAATTCGTCCCGCTTTCGGCGAAGTGGTTAACAACATTGCGGTGGGATCAGCCGCGCCATCGGGGCCGGGGGCTTGCCCCCCGCGGGGGTTTCGCCGTAAGGCAGGACATGACCGCCCTTGCAAGGAACGCGCCGATGATCAGGTCCATGACAGGTTTCGCCTCTGCCTCCGGCGCTTTGGAGGGCTGGAGCTGGTCTTGGGAGTTGCGCGCGGTCAATGGCAAAGGGCTCGACCTGCGGCTGCGTGTGCCCGATTGGGTCGACGGGCTGGAGGTCGCCCTGCGCAAGCAGGTGACGGCTCAGGTGGCGCGGGGCAATATCACCTGCAACCTGCGGATATCCTCGGCTGAGAGCGACGGCAGCTTGCAGGTCAACGCGGCGCATGTCGACACGCTGCTGACCGCCCTGCATGAGATTGAGGCCCGCGCGATGGATGCCGGTGTGTCGCTCGCGCCTTCGCGGGCAAGCGACATTCTCACCATGCGCGGCGTGCTGGAACAGGCCGAGCAGGCACAGGACATCGACGCGCTGCGCGACGCTTTGCTGTCGGAAATGCCCGCCTTGCTGCGCGACTTCAACGCCATGCGCGCGCAAGAAGGCGCGGCGCTGGCCGCGGTGATGCAGGACCAGTTGACCGAGGTCGAAAACCTTGCCGCCGAAGCCGCGTCATTGGCGGAGGCGCGCCGCGAAGACAGCGCCGCCAACCTGCGCCGCAACCTCGCACGGGTGCTCGACAACAGCGAAGGCGCGGATGCCGACCGGGTGGCGCAGGAACTGGCCTTGATCGCGGTCAAAGCCGATGTCACCGAAGAGATTGACCGCCTTGCAGCCCATGTCACCGCCGCCCGTGCGTTGATCGGGCAGGGCGGGCCGGTGGGGCGCAAGCTGGATTTCCTGATGCAGGAGTTCAATCGCGAAGCCAACACGCTCTGCTCCAAGGCGCAGAGCACGGAATTAACGACTGTCGGTCTGGCCCTGAAGGCGGTGATCGACCAAATGCGCGAACAAGTGCAAAATGTGGAGTAAGACGTGACCAACCCAAGCCGACGCGGCCTTCTGATCATTCTCAGTTCCCCCTCTGGGGCGGGCAAATCGACCATGGCCCGCGCCCTGCGCGCATGGGATCCGACGATCAACTTCTCGGTTTCCGCCACCACCCGCGCCCCCCGTCCGGGCGAGGAGGACGGCACCGATTACCGCTTCGTCGGCGAGGAGCACTTCCGTCAGGCCGTGGCCGAGGGCGAGATGCTGGAACATGCCCATGTCTTCGGCAACTTCTATGGCTCCCCCAAAGCCCCCGTGCAGGCGGCGATTGATCAGGGGCAGGATATCCTTTTCGACATAGACTGGCAGGGCGCACAGCAGATCCGCAACTCGGACCTGAACACCCATACACTGTCGATTTTCCTGCTGCCGCCCTCGATCACCGAATTGAAACGCCGTTTGGAAAGCCGTGGGCAGGACGATGCCGAGACCATTGCCAAACGCATGGGCAAAAGCTGGGACGAGATCAGCCACTGGGATGGCTATGACTTCGTGCTGGTGAATGATGACCTCGACCAGACCGAGGCACGGCTGAAATCCATCATCACCGCCGCACGGCTGCGGCTGAGCCAACAGCCCGCCATCAAGGATCACGTCCGCCGTCTGCAATCTGAATTCGAGGATTTGAAATGCCCCTCTACGCCCTCGCCGATGCCCGCCCCGAGGTCGCTGCCGAGGCGTGGGTCGCCCCTGACGCCAATGTCATCGGCAAGGTGACGCTTGGCCCCGAGGCCTCGGTCTGGTTCGGCAGCACCCTGCGCGGCGACAATGAGATGATCACCGTGGGCCGCGGCAGCAACGTGCAAGAGAACTGCGTCTTTCACACCGATATGGGCTATCCGCTGACCGTGGGCGAGGATTGCACCATCGGCCACAAAGTCATGCTGCACGGCTGCACCATCGGCGACAACAGCTTGATCGGCATGGGGGCCACGGTGCTGAACGGCGCCAAGATCGGCAAGAACTGCCTGATCGGGGCAGGGGCGTTGATTACCGAAAACAAGGTGATCCCCGATGGGTCGCTCGTTATGGGTGTGCCGGGCAAAGTGGTACGGGAGCTTGATGCACAGGCGATCCAGCGGCTGACTGCGAGCGCCAAACACTATGCCGAAAACGCCGCGCGCTTCCGCCGCGATCTTGAACCGCTCTGACATGGGCAACACCGCCGTGACCCTTGGCGATATGGTGGCGGCGCTGCCGCTGCCAAGCGTGGCCATCAACGCCGAAGAGCGGATCACCGTTCTGAACGCCCCCGCCGAAGATTTGCTGGGCAAGGGGCTACTGGGCCGCCACTTTGTCACCGCGCTGCGCCAGCCGGGGCTGGTCGAAGCGGTGGAGCGGTGCCTTTCGGGGGCAGGCCCCTGCCAAGCGCGTTTCACCAGCATTGGCGGCGAACATGGCACCACCTATGATGTCAGCCTGCGCCCTTTGGGCGATCACCGGATTGTCCTGCTCAGTTTCAATGATGTGACGGAGATGGCGCAGGCAGGTCAGATGCGCCGCGATTTTGTGGCCAACGTAAGCCATGAGCTGCGCACGCCGCTCACCGCGCTCATCGGATTTATCGAAACGCTGCAAGGCCCGGCGCGTGATGACACGGCGGCGCGCGAGCGTTTTCTGGGGATCATGGCGCAGGAAGCCGAGCGGATGAACCGACTGGTGGGCGAGCTTTTGTCGCTCAGCCGGGTCGAGGCCGAAGAGCGCGTGCGCCCGGAAGTGCCGATTGACCTGCGCGATGTGCTGCGCGGCACCCTGCGCAACCTTGCGCCGCTGGCGGTGGATAGCAACGTGACATTGGCGCCGACATTGGGCGAAGCCCCGGCGCTTGTGCTGGGGGATGCGGACCAATTGGTGCAGGTCTTTACCAATCTTATCGAGAACGCGATCAAATACGGCGGGCGCGACAACAGGGTCGAGATCTCGGTTAAAAGCACGGCCCATGACCCGGCGATGCGCGGCCCGGCGGTCTATGTCAGCGTGCGCGACCACGGCCCCGGCATTGATGCGATTCACCTACCACGCCTGACCGAACGGTTCTACCGCGTCGACAGTCACCGCAGCCGCGCGCTTGGGGGGACAGGGTTGGGTCTGGCCATCGTCAAACACATAATGAATCGCCACCGCGGGCGGCTCAAGGTGACCAGCACCCCCGGCCAAGGGGCCGAATTCCGCGTGATTTTGCCGATGAAAACGGAATCTGACTAAATTTTGCAGAAATTTGGTGATTCAGGCCGACTGTCATGGAACTGTAACGTTGCTGTCACAAAAGCACAGCACCGCCTTCATAGACGGGGCGCAGATCACAATGGGGTGGTCACCAATTCGCATCTGACAGGAGATATCATGTCACTCGCAAAACTCACCACTTCCGCCCTGGCGATTGCCGCCGTATCCGCAACTGCTGCTGCCGCGCGTGACCAAGTACAGGTTGCCGGTTCTTCGACCGTGCTGCCCTATGCCTCCATCGTCGCCGAAGCCTTTGGCGAAAACTTTGACTTCCCGACACCGGTCGTGGAATCGGGCGGCTCTTCGGCTGGCCTCAAGCGTTTCTGCGAAGGCGTGGGCGAGAACACCATCGACGTGGCCAACGCCTCGCGCCAGATCAAAGAAGCCGAAGTGGCGGCCTGTGCCGAAAACGGCGTGACCGACATCATCGAAGTGCGCATCGGCTATGACGGCATCGTTTTCGCCTCCGACATCAATGGCGAGACTTTCGCCTTCACCCCGACCGATTGGTACAAGGCACTGAGCGCCAAAGTCGTCGTCGACGGCGAAGTGACCGAAAACCCCTATACCACATGGGATCAGGTCAACCCCGACTTCCCCGCGCAGCCGATCCAAGCCTTCATCCCCGGCACCAAACACGGCACGCGCGAAGTGTTCGAGGAAAAAGTGATCCTCGCGGGCTGTGAAGAAACCGGTGATCTTGAAGTTTTCGCCGAAGCTGCGGGCGGCGACGAGAAAGCGGCTGAGAAAGAGTGCATCAGCTTGCGCACCGACGGCAAGTCGGTCGACATTGACGGCGACTACACCGAGACGCTGGCGCGCATCGAAAGCAACCAAGACGGCATTGGCGTCTTCGGTCTGGCCTTCTATGAGAACAACACCGACAAGCTGCAGGTTGCCACCATGGGCGACGTCGAGCCAACCACCGAGAGCATCGCCTCGGGTGACTACCCCGTGTCGCGCCCGCTGTTCTTCTACGTCAAGAAAGCCCACATCGGCGTGATCCCCGGTCTGAAAGAATACGCTGAGTTCTTCGTCGCGGACGAAGTTGCTGGCCCCGACGGCCCACTGGCCGAATACGGTCTGGTGTCNGACCCCGAGCTGGCCGACACCCAGTCCGTNGTTGCNGACGANACCGTNNTGGGCANCGGNTCCTAAACCTAACTTAAACGACGCCGGGGGCGGGCAACTGCCCCCGGTTTTTCGCNTTTTGATCCACCGGGGGACATGTGGGACAAATACTGACAACAGGCGCGGTGCTGCCACTGGTCATCCTGATCGCGGCTTTGGCACTGGGCGGCTACTTCCTTGCGCGGCGTCGGGCTTTGGCCTCTGCTCAAGGCGACAGCCGCAATCTGCATTCGCTGCCAAGCTATTACGGCTATAACGCGGTGATGAGCGTGGCAGTGCCCGCGCTTTTGGTTCTGGGCCTCTGGCTGCTGGTGCAGCCGATGCTGGTGCAATCTTCGGTGGTCGACATGATCCCTGCCGAGGCTGTGCCCGAAGGGTCTTCCGTTAACCTGATCATGAGCGATGTACGCCGGTTGGCCGATGGGCTGGATGCGGCGGTTTCTGCCGGCGCTCTCAGCGCGGGCGACGCGACGGACCTATCTGCCGCGGACGATCTGCGCGCATGGCTGGCCGAACGCGGCGTCGCCATCGGAGCCGAGATCAGCCCCGAAGTCCTCGCCGCAGCGCAGGCCTACCGCGAGATGACGGCCACAGGCAATTTCTGGCGTAACAGTGTCGTCGCTCTCATCGCCTTGATCGCGCTTTTTCTGGTGCTGCGCGAAACCGATGCCGAATTCCGCGCGCGCAACCGGGTCGAGGGTGGCATCAAAGCCCTGCTGATCCTTGCGGCCTCCCTCGCGATCCTCACCACCGTGGGCATCGTGCTGTCGATGCTGTTTGAGACGATCAACTTCTTCAACCTGCATCCGTGGACTGATTTCTTCTTCGGCTCCTCCTGGGCGCCCAATTTCCGCGGCGACAGTGATCTGTCGATCCTCCCGCTGCTCTGGGGAACTCTCTATATCTCTCTCATCGCGCTGCTGGTGGCCGTGCCCATCGGGCTTTTCGCGGCAATCTACCTGAGCGAATACGCGGGCCCCAAGGTGCGTGCCACGGCCAAACCGCTTCTGGAAATCCTCGCCGGTATCCCCACCATCGTCTACGGTCTGTTCGCATTGCTGACCGTGGGGCCGTTCCTTGTGAAGGTGTTCGGTCGCGGCGATGCAGGGCTTCTGGGCGTTGACTGGATGTCTGGCGCGACCTCGGTGCTGACCGCTGGACTGGTCATGGGCATCATGCTGATCCCCTTCGTCTCGTCCCTGTCGGACGACATCATCAACGCGGTGCCCCAGTCGCTACGCGACGGCTCCTTCGGCTTGGGTGCCACACAGTCCGAGACGATCCGTCAGGTCGTGATCCCCGCCGCTTTGCCGGGCATCGTCGGGGCCGTTTTGCTGGCCGCCAGCCGCGCCATCGGTGAGACGATGATCGTCGTGCTGGGGGCAGGGGCCATCGCCCGCATCTCGGGCAATCCATTGGAAGCCATGACAACCATCACCACCCGCATCGTCAGCCAGTTGACCGGAGACAGCGATTTCGCCAGCCCCGAGACGCTGGTGGCCTTTGCCCTTGGCCTGACCCTCTTCGTCCTGACCTTGGGCCTGAACGTGCTGGCCCTCTACATCGTGCGCAAATACCGGGAGCAGTACGAATGAGCGATATCCCCAACCCCGCAGCCCCTTTTGCAGACCCGCGCGGTGCGTCCCTGCTGGTGCAAGACGGGCGGACCAAACGCCGCAACGCTGCCGAGGGCCGTTTCAAGCTCTATGGAATCATCGCCATCGTCATCGGCCTACTGATGCTGCTGACGCTGCTTTTCACCATCATCTCCCGCGGTACTGGCGCGTTCCAGCAGACCTATGTGACGCTTTCCGTGCCACTTCTGGAGGACAAGCTCGACAAGAACGGCAACCGTGATCTGGAAGACATTAAAAAGGTCTCGACCTTCGGCTATTCACCTTTGCTGAAAGCGGCCTTTGAAAACAAGGTCGAAGCGGCGGGGATCGAGACTGATCTCAAGTCGAAAGACATGGCTGACATCCTGTCGAAAGACGCCGCTGCACAGCTTCGCGATCATGTTCTGGCGAACCCAGAGTTGATCGGGACCGCCGCCGAGTTCGAGTTCCTGACCAACAGCCGCGTCGATGGCTACCTCAAGGGCCGTGTGACTCGCGAAAGCATCGCCAATGACAAGAACATCAGCGCCGAACAGCTTGATTTTGTAGATGTTTTGATTGCTGACGGCAGCCTCGAAAAGCGCTTTAACCTCGACTTCATCACGGGCGCCGACGCCTCTGACGCGCGGCCCGAAGCGGCGGGCATGGGGGTGTCGATGATCGGTTCCTTTGCCATGATGCTGGTGGTGCTGGTGCTGGCGCTGCCCATCGGTGTTGCGGCCTCGATTTACCTCGAAGAATTCGCCCCCAAGAACTGGATCACCGACATCATTGAGGTGAACATCAGCAACCTCGCAGCGGTGCCGTCGATCGTCTTTGGCATCTTAGGCCTTGCGGTGTTTATCAACTACATGCACCTGCCAAACTCCGCACCCTTGGTCGGTGGTCTGGTGCTGACGCTAATGACGCTGCCAACCATCATCATCTCGACCCGCGCCTCGCTGAAATCCGTGCCGCCGTCGATCCGTGATGCGGCGCTCGGGGTAGGGGCCTCGAAAATGCAATCGGTCTTCCACCATGTGCTCCCCCTCGCCGCGCCCGGCATTCTGACAGGGACCATCATTGGGCTGGCGCAAGCGCTTGGGGAAACGGCACCTTTGCTGCTGATTGGGATGGTTGGCTTCATCGCCTCCAACCCGCCGGAAAGCATCGCCGAAGGGCTGATGTCCCCGAACTCCGCCATGCCGGCCCAGATTTACGAATGGGCCAAACGCGCCGACCCGGCCTTCTATGAACGCGCTTGGGGCGGTATCATCATCTTGCTGGTGTTCCTGATCTCGATGAATGCCATTGCCGTGCTGCTGCGCCGCCGCTTTGAGCGACGCTGGTAACCAAAGGACGGGACCCATGAAAGACAACAGATATTCGGAGAGTGACGTGACAACCCAACCCGTCAAGATCGCGGCCCGCAATGTGCAGGTCTACTACGGTCACAGCCACGCCATTCGCGACGTGGACATCGACATCAACGACAAAACCGTGACCGCCTTTATCGGGCCCTCGGGCTGCGGCAAGTCGACTTTTCTGCGCTGTATCAACAGGATGAACGACACAATTGATGCGGCCCGCGTGACCGGTGACATCCGTATCGACGGCGAAGACATCTATGACAAGCGCGTCGACCCGGTGCAGCTGCGCGCCAAGGTGGGCATGGTGTTTCAGAAGCCGAACCCGTTCCCCAAGTCGATCTATGACAATGTCGCCTATGGCCCGCGCATCCACGGGCTGGCGCGCAACAAGGCAGATCTGGACGATATCGTCGAGCAAGCGCTGCGCCGTGGGGCAATCTGGAACGAGGTAAAGGACCGTCTGCACGCGCCGGGCACTGGCCTGTCGGGTGGACAACAGCAACGCCTCTGCATTGCCCGCGCCGTGGCCACGGAGCCGGAAGTCCTGTTGATGGATGAACCATGCTCCGCACTCGACCCGATCGCCACCGCGCAAGTCGAGGAATTGATTGACGAATTGCGTCAGAACTACTCCGTCGTGATCGTCACACACTCCATGCAACAGGCCGCGCGAGTGAGCCAGAAAACCGCCTTCTTCCACCTCGGCAACCTTGTGGAATTTGGCGACACCGACGACATCTTCACGCGCCCCCAAGACCCGCGCACCGAAAGCTACATCACCGGCCGTATTGGATAATATCATGTCAGATCAACACATTGCATCAGCATTCGACCGCGATCTGGAAGCGGTTCAGGCCCAGATCCTCAAAATGGGCGGCTTGGTCGAAGACGCCATCCGCCGTGGTGCCCAATCACTTGAAACCCGCGACGAAGAGCTCGCCAATGAGGTGCGGGCAGGGGACAAGGCCATCGACGGGCTGGAAGAGCAGATCAACGAAAGCGCCGCCCGCGTCATCGCTTTGCGCGCGCCCACGGCGATTGACCTGCGGCTGACATTGAGTGTCATCAAGATTAGCGCCAACCTCGAACGTATTGGCGACTATGCGAAAAACATGGCCAAGCGCAGCAGCGTGCTGAACCAGATGGAGCCCGTCAGCGACAGCACGGGTGCGATCCGCCGCATGGCCGGCGCAGTTGAGGCGATGCTGAAAGACGCGCTTGATGCCTATATCCAGCGCGACGCCGATCTGGCGCGTGACGTGATCACCCGCGACGAAGATGTCGACCAGATGTATAATGCGCTGTTCCGTGAATTCCTGACCTTCATGATGGAAGACCCGCGCAGCATCACCGCCTGCATGCACCTGCATTTCATCGCCAAAAACGTCGAGCGTATGGGCGACCATGTCACGGCCATCGCAGAACAGGTCGTCTATCTGGTGACCGGTGAGACGCCTGAGGACGACCGGCCCAAGGCCGACCGCACCTCGATCACCACGAAGGACTGAAACCATGGACGTGACCCGGCCACAGGTTTTGCTGGTAGAAGACGAACCCGCGCAACGGGAGGTATTGGCCTACAACCTCGAAGCCGAAGGCTTTGAGGTGCGGCGCGCCGAGGATGGTGAAGAAGCCATGCTGCTGGTGTCAGAGGCCGCACCTGATCTGGTGATCCTCGATTGGATGATGCCCTTGATGAGCGGCATCGAAGTCTGCCGCCAGTTGAAGTCGCGAGAGAGCACCCGGCATATCCCGGTCATCATGCTCTCGGCGCGATCCGAGGAAGTGGACACCGTGCGGGGCCTTGAGACCGGCGCGGATGACTATGTGATCAAGCCATACAATCTGCGCGAACTCATGGCGCGGGTGCGAACGCAGTTGCGGCGCACACGACCTGCAGCCGCGGGCGCGCTGCTCAGCTTTGATGACATCCAGCTTGACCCGGAGCGTCACCGTGTGAGCCGTGCGGGCAGCGAGTTGAAACTGGGGCCAACGGAATACCGGCTGCTGACAACGCTGCTTGAGAAACCCGGCCGCGTGTTCAGCCGTGACCAGTTGCTCGACCACGTCTGGGGCCGCGATATCTATGTCGACACGCGCACTGTGGACGTTCACATTGCACGACTGCGCAAGGCGTTAACCCGTGAAGGCGGTGGTGACCCGATCCGTACCGTACGGGGCGCGGGTTATGCTTTAGGCTAAGGCATTCGGTTCACCCTTAGGACGCCATTTATTTACATAATACTGATTATGAGTTTTACATATCACGGTATTGGCCCCGTTGTTGCGATCTTCTCGCCACAGTAGCACCTCAATGCCACCTGACGCTGGACAGCGCCAGTTTCGCTCCGCTAACACTATCTAGATGTTTTAAAGCGAGTGATTATGGCCTCTGTACTTATTTTGAACGGCCCGAACCTGAACCTGTTGGGTACGCGACAACCTGAGGTCTATGGCAAGACGACCTTGGCGGATGTCGAGGCTCTCTGCGCGGCGGAAGCTGCGCGGCTGGACTTGGAGATGCAGTTTGCGCAGTCCAACCACGAAGGCGCATTGATCGATTTGATCCATGAGGCCCGTGGCCAACACGCTGGTATCATTCTGAATGCTGGCGCCTTTACCCACACGTCGATCGCACTGATGGATGCCATCGCCTCTGTCGAACTGCCCGTAGTCGAAGTGCATCTGAGCAATATCCATGCCCGTGAGAGCTTTCGCCATACCTCCTACATCGCCCCTGTGGCCATCGGACAAATCTGCGGTTTCGGTGTACACGGCTATGTTTTGGCAATCCAAGCCCTTCAACGTTGTATTGTAAGCTAATGAATTTGCGCGATTATCTTCATCAAATCGCGCATAGCCCGACAATCGAAGAACTCTGGGATGCCCATACGCGACAGATGGCTGACTATGGGTTTGACCGGCTGATCTACGGGTTTACGCGCTACCGAACGCCGACATCGCTGGGGGATCCGGCGGATTTTGTCATTCTGAGCAATCAAAGCCCGGAGTATCTTAACGGCTATCTTCATAGCGGGCTGTACTTCAACGCGCCTATGCTGCGATGGGCGCTGAACAACGAAGGCGCTTGTAGCTGGGGCGCCCTGCCCGAGATCACGCATGGCGATGACCTGTCAGAGTCCGAGAAACGGGTGGTTGATTTCAACGCGCGGATGGAGGTGACCGCGGGCTACACGATCAGTTTCCGCTCAATCTCGGCGCGGTCCAAAGGCGCGATCGCCTTGACGGCGCGGCGTGGCCTGACCCAAGACGAGGTCGATGCGATCTGGGACGAGCATGGCGCCGACATTCAGTTGATGAATGAAATCGCGCATCTAAAGATCCTATCCCTGCCCTATAGCAGCCCCAACCGAAGCCTTACGCGGCGCCAGCTAGAGGTGCTGCAATGGGTCGGAGATGGCAAAACAACGCAGGACATCGCTCTGTTGATGGGTCTGACAGCCCCCACCGTCGAAAAACACCTTCGCCTCGCCCGAGAGGCGCTGTCGGTTGAGACGACAGCACAGGCGGTGTTGAAGGCCGCTTTTGCGAACCAGATGTTTGTGATGGATCAGTAATATATTAGGGTATGGAATACCTTACTGGCACCTCAGGTAGTAGATGGCCATGGTCCGCCAGTATCGCGGGTGTTCGCATCAACGGTACGACGGGCTTTAAATCCTTGTAATACCAAGGCGCTTTTGGGCCCGCCGGTCTCAGTCAGGTTTATTTTTCACCTGGCTGACCGGATCCCTACCCTTCCCCAGATACTCTTCGCTCACGGCCCCCGCGCTGCGCATTGGCAGCGCCGCCATGCGTATCCCTCCAACGAAAAAGGGCGGCGCATTGGAATGCACCGCCCCATATTCAGCATGACGAAAAGGCTTAGCCTTTCGCGGCTTTTGCCACTTCTGCTGCGAAGTCTTCTTTGATGACTTCGATGCCTTCGCCAACTTCCAGACGCACGAAACCGGTGATGGTCGCGCCTGCTTCTTCGGCAGCTTTGCCGACGGTCAAGTCAGGGTTCACAACGAAGGACTGGTTCACCAGCGTCACTTCGGACATGTACTTCTGCATCCGGCCGGTGATCATTTTCTCGATCACGGCTTCGGGCTTGCCGCTTTCACGGGCGATGTCCATCTGAACTTGCTTTTCTTTCTCGACCACGGCTGGGTCCAGATCAGCTTCGGACAGCGATGCAGGGTTCACAGCGGCGATGTGCATCGCGATCTGCTTGCCCAGCTCTTCGTTGCCACCGTTCATGGCGACCAGAACACCGATCTTGCCCATGCCGGGCGCGGCTGCGTTGTGCACGTAAGAGACAACGGTCTCGCCTTCGATGCTCTGCATCCGGCGCAGCGACATGTTCTCGCCGATTTTGGCGATGGCGTCGGTCAGCGTGGTTTCAACGGATTTGCCATTGATCTCAGCCGCTTTCAGCGCGTCGACATCGTCCACTTTCAGCGCTGCATCGGCGATGTTGCTGACCATGGATTGGAATTCGGCGTTCTTGCCGACGAAGTCGGTTTCAGAGTTCACCTCAACCGCGACACCGCGGCTGCCTTCAACCTTGACAGCCACAAGACCTTCGGCTGCGGTACGGCCGGATTTCTTCGCCGCTTTGGCCAGACCTTTGGTGCGCAGCCAGTCAACGGCGGCTTCCATGTCGCCGTTGCTTTCTGTCAGTGCCTTTTTGGCGTCCATCATGCCTGCGCCGGTGCTGTCGCGCAGTTCCTTGACCATGGATGCTGTGATTGCCATCTCTTGGTTCTCCTTTGGAAATCGGGTGCAGGCCCAAGGCCCGCTACTGGTGGAAATCGGGGCAGGTTACCCTGCCCCGTGTTTCAGGTCCGTGACGCTTAGCCTTCGGCTTTTGCGACGGTCTCTTTCTTGGATTCGATGTCCAGCGGCGCGTCTTTGCCCATGGCATCGTCATGCACGGTCTCTTCGGATGCGTTGCCGATTTCGACGCCGGTGCTTTCTTCGCTTACGGCTTCTTCTTCGGGGGCTTCTTCCATGGCGCCCAGATCAACACCTGCCGCACCCAGCTGAGCGGACATGCCGTCGAGAGCGGCGCGCGATGCCAGATCGCAGTAAAGCGAGATGGCGCGGGCCGCGTCGTCGTTGCCGGGGATGATATAGTCAACGCCGTCGGGCGAGCAGTTGGTATCAACCACGGCCACAACTGGGATGCCCAGTTTGTTGGCTTCGGCGATGGCCAGTGCTTCTTTTTTCACGTCGATGACGAAGAGCAGGTCAGGACGACCGCCCATTTCGCGGATGCCGCCCAGCGATGCTTCCAGTTTGTACTGGTCACGCTCCATACCAAGACGCTCTTTCTTGGTCAGGCCTTCAAAGCCGCGCTCGGACTGCTCATCGATGTTTTTCAGACGGTTGATCGACTGCGAAACGGTCTGCCAATTGGTCAGCGTGCCGCCGAGCCAACGGTGGTTCATGTAATACTGTGCGCATTTCTCTGCGGCTTCGGCGATCGGCTGAGCAGCCTGACGCTTGGTGCCAACGAAGAGAACGCTGCCGCCTTTGGCGACGGTGTCACGGATCACTTTCAGCGCATCGTCCAGCATAGGAACGGTTTGCGTGAGGTCCATGATGTGGATGCCGTTGCGTGCGCCGTAGATGTACGGGCCCATGCGGGGGTTCCAGCGCTGTGTCTGGTGACCAAAGTGTACGCCTGCTTCAAGCAATTGGCGCATGGAGAACTCAGGAAGAGCCATGTCTTTATACCTTTCCGGTTTAGCCTCATCGGGGGTATGACAGCGTCATGCTGCCAACCGGCGGACGTTTTGGGATTTCTCCCCAAAAGGCCCAACCCCGACTGCGGGTTCAAGTGGGGCGCATATATGCCAGCGCGCGCCGCAGCACAAGGGGCTTATTGCAGGCCCGACCGGGGATCGGCATGCCCTGCCCGCACGATCGCCTCGCAATGTTGCGCCAGCGCCTTGCGCCCCGCGAAATCGGCTACCGGAAGCGGCGGGTGATAGACCACCTCGACCGCACCCTGTTTTCGCGCGGCCAGTGTCGTCAGCAGATGCGCCCCAAATGACATATCCCCCCACCATCCATAAAACCGCGGGTCTTCGCCCTGAGGCGCATGGTAGATCACACTCACCGGCTGAACCGCGATCTCGTCATGCAAGGCCGGGTCGAAAAAAGCCTCGAAAAGCGTTGTTTTGAAGGGCAGCACTTGCAGCCCGTCGGTGCTGGTGCCCTCTGGGAAGAACAGCAGCTTATGCCCCGCCAACAGGCGCGTCCGAAAAACCTCAGTCTGGCTGCGCGCTTCGGCCCGGTCGCGGCGGATAAAGACCGTCCCCGTCGCCCGGGCCAACCAGCCGATGCCGGGCCAGCCCGCGACTTCGGATTTGGAGACGAAATAGATCCGTTTGGCCGCGTTCAGCGCGAAAATATCCAGCCACGACGTATGGTTGGCCACCACCGCGCCGCGCCGCTCCATCGGGGTGCCCCGCCTGACAAAGCGCATGCCAAGCACCCAGAATGCGGCTCGGCATACCATTTGCGTGATATGGGGCGTGATGGGCCGGTGCAGGCCGAAAATTGGCCGCTCGATCAGCCGCAACAGCAACAAGACCACCAGCCCGCCAAAAACCAAAAGCGCCAAGAGCACACCGCGCAGCGCCACGCGCAACATCCCCCCAAGGGTCAGGTGCCGCTTGGGCGGTGGCTGGTCGCTGTCCCAAGTCGTGGTCATCCTGCGCCTCCGCCATAGAACCGCGCCTGACGCGCGCTCATCTGTTTCGTGTCTAGGATCAGGCAGACATCCGTGGTGTTGAAGGCACGGTCGATATAGGCCCCCTCGCCCACGGTGCCGCCCAGCCGGAGATAGGCTTTGATCAGGCTCGGCACGGCCAGCATGGCTTTGCGCCGGTCAAGCTCGGCCTCAGGGATCAGGTCCATCGGTGTGATTTCACGGGCGCGCACGCGCAGGTCTGCGGGCGCCAAGTGCCGATGATGCAACAGCGAAAGCGGTTCGGCCAAGGCGGCCGTATCGGTGCCGTGAAAACTTGCCACGCCGAACAGAACCTCGATCTCATGCTCGGCGACATAGCGCCCGAGCGCGGCCCAAAGGTGGTGCATCGCCATGCCGCCGCGATAGGCAGGATCAAGGCAAGACCGACCCAATTCCAATAGCTTACGTCCCGAATTCTTTAGCGGCGTCAGATCGTATTCCGTCTCGGAATAGAATCCGCCTGCCCGCGCGGCCATATCCCCGCGCATCACCCGGTAAACGCCAGCAAGCTTGCCATTGCGCAGATCAGTCAAAAGCAGATGATCAAAGTAGGGGTCGAACCGGTCTTGCTCCAGCCCGGCGGTGTGATCGACCATCGGCCCGCCGCCGCCCAGCTCTTGCACGAAGACATCATAGCGGAGCCGCTGCGCGGCCTGCACATCAGCGTCCGTCTGCGCCAGTCTGACTTGAAAATCTGCTGCAACGCCCCGCGGCATCGGCCAATCCTATGCCCGAAATGAAAGTCTTCGCCTGATAGGCAATCGGCTGGCAAGGCGCAACAGTTGCAAGGAAAGCGAAAACCGGTTACTCTCCCTCTGGTTGCTTCAAATAAAATTTATTCCACCATTAAGGATTTGGAAAGGGTCATCCCTCATCAAAGACCGGCATTAATTCCAAACGAAAGCTATCTATGACCACCTTACCCTGGTCACGAAAGTTGACCGTCACCTTGCCGCCGATGTTGCTTTGCACTTGGCCCGTGCCCCATTCGGGATGCTGCGGGTGCATGACCAGCATGCCCGGCGTCAGCAGCGCGTTCAGATCATCCATGCCGTTTCCAATCATCCTAAGGGGCCACCATGGACCAATTTAACATCGACCTGCCCGCGCTGATCGGCAGCCGCATCTGCCACGACTTGATATCGCCAATCGGCGCCATCAACAACGGGCTTGAACTGCTTGAAATGGCTGGCACCGGGGCCGCGCCGGGGCCAGAGCTGGCCCTGATCGGCCAAAGTGTCGAAAGCGCCTCGGCCCGTATCCGGTTTTTCCGCATCGCTTTCGGGGCCGCTGGCGATCAGACCATGGGCCAGAATGANGTGACATCGATCCTGCGCGATCTCTATACCGCCTCACGGGTTGAGATTGACTGGCAGATCACAAGCCCNCAATCGCGCAACTGCGTGCGAATGGCGTTCCTATCGCTGCTTTGTATGGAGACGGCTTTGCACCATGGCGGGCGGATCACCATTACCGTTGAGGCTGGCCAATGGCGTCTGCATGCCGAAGCCGACAAGATCGCGATAGAACCCGCACTTTGGGCGCTATTGCATCAGCCGAACCCAGACCAGTCCCTACAACCTGCACAGGTCCAATTCGCGCTCTTGCCCATTTTGGCCCAAGCGCAGGGGAAAGAAATCACAGTAGACAGCGCTGACACGGTCCTCACCCTGTCTTTCTAAGGGTCAGCCGCGCACCGTTCCCGCGCCCCGAACAAGGTACTTAAAGCTCGTCAACTGCGCCGCCCCGACGGGGCCGCGGGCGTGCAGTTTGCCCGTGGCGATGCCGATCTCCGCACCCATGCCAAACTCCCCCCCATCCGCGAATTGAGTGGAGGCGTTGTGCATCAGGATCGCCGAGTCCAACCCGTTAAAGAATTCCGTCGCGGTCTTAGTGTTCTCGGTCAGGATGCAATCCGTATGGCCCGACCCGTACTGGCGAATATGGGCCATGGCGGCCTGAACATCGGGCACGACGCGCGCCGCCACGATCATGTCGAGGTACTCTTGCCCCCAATCCGTCTCGCTGGCCGGAACCGTGCCGGGGATATCCTGCAATGCCGAATCGGCGCGCACTTCGACACCGGCATCGATCAAGGCCCGGATCACACCTTTACCAATGGTTTTGGCGATATCCTCATGGACCAGCAAACACTCCGCCGCACCGCAGATGCCTGTGCGCCGCGTCTTGGCGTTCAGCACGACCTTCAGCGCTTTCTCAGGGTCGGCCTCGGCGTCGATATAGATATGCACGATCCCTTCGAGGTGGGCAAAGACCGGCACGCGCGCCTCACGCTGTACCAACCCAACAAGCCCCTTGCCGCCCCGCGGCACGATCACGTCGATGGTATCGGTCATGATTAGCATTTCACGCACCGCCGCCCGGTCGCGTGTGGGCACCAGTTGCACCGCATCCTCGGGCATGCCCGCGTCCCGCAACCCCTGTTGCAGGCAGGCGTGGATGGCGCGCGAAGAATGAAAGCTTTCAGACCCGCCGCGGAGGATCACCGCGTTACCGGCCTTGAGGCAAAGCGCGCCCGCATCCGCCGTTACATTCGGACGCGATTCATAGATCACGCCGATCACGCCAAGCGGGGTCCGAACACGCTGGATGTTTAGCCCCGAAGGCTGGTCCCATTCGGCGATGATCTCTCCCACTGGGTCGGCCTGTTCCGCGACCGAGCGCAGCCCGTCGACCATGCCGCGAATGCGGTCCTCGTCCAGCATCAGCCGGTCCATCATGGCATCAGACAGACCTTTATCGCGACCAAAGTCGAGGTCCTGCGCATTGGCGGCGATGATCTCGGCCCGGTTCTTCCAAACGGCATCGGCGGCGCTGATCAATGCGGCATGTTTACGCTCTGCCGTGGCGCTTGCCAGACGCGCTGCTGCGGCGCGGGCGCGGGCGCCGATATCGGCCATCAATTCAGAGATGTTTTCGATGTCACTCATAGCCTTATGCCCCTGTCTTAATCTTCCGCGCGCCTAGAGCGCCATGTCGTCCCGATGGATCAAGGCCGCCCGCCCGGGATAGCCCAACAGGGCCTCGATCTCTGCGCTTTTGTGGCCCTTGATCTGCCCGATCTCTTCGGCGGAATAGCGGCTGAGACCATGGCCCACGGCATGCCCCGCCGGGTCGTACATGGCGATGCTGTCACCACGCTCAAAACGGCCTTCGACGGCCGTCACCCCCGCGGGCAACAGCGATGTACCCCGCGCTAAGGCTGCGACCGCGCCGGCGTCCACAGTGACCGCCCCGCGCGGTTTCATCGCGGCGATCCAACGTTTGCGTGCGGCCTGAGGATCGCTCTGCGCGCTGAACCATGTGGCATTCGCCCCACCTTCAAGCGCAGTGAGCGGTCGCATGACGAAACCATCGGTGATCGCCATTGCGCAGCCCGCCGTGGTCGCCGTGCGCGCAGCCATCAGTTTGGTTTTCATGCCACCTTTGGACAGACCCGACCCGGCATCGCCCGCCATCGCCTCAATCTTGGGCGTGATGCTGTCGATCACATCATAGCGTTGCGCAGTCGGATCCTGCGAAGGATTGGCGCTGTAGAACCCATCCACATCGGAAAGCAAGATCAACTGATCCGCCCCCACTGTCACCGCGATCTGCGCCGCGAGACGATCGTTATCGCCAAAGCGGATTTCATCGGTCGCGACCGTGTCATTCTCATTCACGATCGGCACGACGCCGAGCGAAAGCAACTGCTCCAGCGTGGCGCGGCTGTTGAGGTATCGGCGGCGGTTGGCACTGTCTTCCAGCGTGACCAAGACTTGCGCGGTCGTGATGCCATGGGGGGCGAGCACCTCTTCATAGGCCCGCGCGAGGCGGATTTGCCCGACAGCCGCCGCCGCCTGTGCCTGCTCAAGTGCCAAGACAGTAGGAGGGAGGCCCAAGACACCCCGTCCAAGTGCGATGGAGCCCGAGGAAACCAGTACAACGTCACAGCCCAACCCTTTGAGCCACAACACATCTTGCGCCAATCCGATCAGCCAGTCCCGGCGCAAATTGCCGCTCTCGCGGTCCACCAAAAGGGCGGAGCCGATCTTGATAACGACACGGCGGGCGGTGCTTAGGGTTGCCAAGGCGTGTCTTCCTCGGTGGTGCGGAAGCGCAGGCGGTCGTCATCGATGTTTTGGCGCAGGGTCCGCAATACTTCGGTCACACCTTCACCGGCGACACTGGACATCATCATCACCTCGCCGCTGCAGGATTTTTCCAATTCATTCAAACGACTTGCCCGCTCTTCCTCATCCAACGCATCAACTTTATTCAACACCGTGACGCGCGGCTTTTCCGCCAGATCGCCACCATAGGCTTCCAGCTCGCCGATGATGGTATGGTAATCTTCCGCCACGGTCTCGGACGTCCCGTCGATCAGGTGCAACAATACCGCGCAACGCTCGACATGGCCGAGGAACAGATCGCCCAGCCCGCGCCCTTCGGAAGCGCCTTCAATAAGGCCGGGAATATCAGCTACGACGAATTCTGTGTTATCCACACCAACCACCCCAAGGTTCGGGTGCAGCGTGGTGAAAGGGTAATCCGCAATCTTTGGCCGCGCGTTCGATGTCGTGGCGAGGAAGGTCGACTTACCCGCGTTCGGCAAGCCCAGCAGGCCCACGTCGGCGATCAGCTTGAGCCGCAGCCAGAGCGTACGGTCCACGCCCTCTTGGCCCGGGTTTGAGCGGCGCGGCGCTTGGTTGGTGGCGGATTTGAAGTGCAGGTTGCCCCAGCCGCCATTGCCACCACGCGCTAGCTGCACGCGCTGGCCCAGCTCTGTCAGGTCAGCGATGACCGTTTCTTGATCCTCGTCGAGGATCTCCGTGCCGACGGGCACACGCAGGATGATGTCATCGCCATCCTTGCCGGTGCGCTGTTTGCCCATGCCGGGCTGCCCGTTCTTGGCAAAGAAGTGCTGCTGATAGCGAAAATCGATCAGCGTGTTCAGCCCATCCACCGCCTCGGCCCAGACCGAGCCGCCGGTGCCGCCATCGCCGCCATCCGGACCGCCATATTCGATGTATTTCTCGCGCCGGAACGACACACAGCCGCCGCCCCCGGCACCGGATCGGATATAGACTTTGCACAGGTCGAGAAACTTCATGGTCTTGCCTTTCAGGCGCGGGAAACGGAGCTAGAGCTTGCAGCTATAGGTCCATGTGGGTACGGCAGCATCGCGGGCCAAGCAATAGGTTTCCGCGTCGCCGAGATAGACAAACCCTGCGTTGGTCAGCACCTTGGCCGAGGCCGGGTTGTCATGGAAAACAGAGGCAAAAAGCGCGTCATTGCCCAAGGGGTTGGCATCCACCAAAGCCTGCACCGCGTCGGAGGCCAGATGGGTGTTCCAGAACGCCGGGGCGACCCAATAGCCGATTTCGGACTGGTTCCGGTCGAGCCGGGTGAGAGAGATCACCCCCATAACCTCGGAACTCTCCGCGCGGGTGCCATCCATGACCCAGACGTCTTCTTCCCGGTCATCCGACATTGCGCGGGTCACATAGGCTTCGACACTGCCCGGCGGCAGCGGATGCGGGATAGAGGGTGTCGCATTGGCGACCCGCGGGTCGCTGGCATACATCTCAATCATACCCATATCCGACCGGCGCACCGGGCGTAGGTCAAAACGCTCTGTCTCAATAACTGGTTGGTTCACAATCGCTTCCAACTGCATTGTCATGTTCCTCCTCCGAACAGACTGGATTGGGGGCTCTGGTCCAAGCTGGCCGCCCCTGCCCCGATGAGGCGCAAACAGCGCTTCGGGGCGTTGATACATTCGACATATTCCTCCCTGCCGAATGTAACGACTTTATCAAAATTTGGCCCTGTCCCGCCAAGAACGGTAAAACGATTTGACAGGCCGTCGAGCCTTGAACTGAAAAACAAACGCATGGGACATGTCCCGGAAAAAGAAAAGGGACCGGCGGTATCGCCGATCCCTGATTTTTTCAAACCCTTTGGGGTACGGCTTATTCAGCGGCCTCCGCGCGTGGCAGAACCGAAATAAACGTGCGGTTTTTCAGACCCTTGTGGAAGGTCACAGCGCCGTCGACGGTTGCAAAGATCGTGTGATCTTTGCCCATGCCAACGCCATTTGCAGGCCAGAACTTGGTCCCGCGCTGACGCACGATGATGTTGCCGGGGATAACGGCTTCGCCGCCATATTTTTTCACGCCAAGGCGACGACCTGCTGAGTCGCGCCCGTTACGGGATGAACCGCCTGCTTTTTTATGTGCCATCTCGGTCTCTCCTTAGCCTTTGGTCTTTTCTTTGGCCTGATCGACCCAGCCTTCACGCTGGATACGGCCTTTGAAAGACAGTTTCTCGTCAACTTCAGCGATATCCGCTTCGGTCCATGCTGCGATTTGAGCGAAGGAGGTGATACCCGCTTCGTGCAGCTTTTTCTCAAGTGCGGGGCCGACGCCGCTCAGCTCTTTCAGGTCGTCGGTGCCTGCGTCGGCTTTCTTGGCCTTCGGCGCGGCTTTTTCGGCTTTCGCCTTAGGTGCGGCGGCCTTCTTGCTCTTGGCTGGCTTTGCAGCATCATCGGACTTGCCGGTGATCGCAGCAACAGCGGCAGCGCTTACTGAGCCGGTGCCGATGGCAGCAGCAACACCCGACTTATCCGCGCCCGAAGACAGGATGTCGGTGATCTTGATCAAGGTCAGCTTCTGACGGTGACCCTTGGTGCGCTTGGAAGAGTGCTTCCGGCGGCGCTTGACGAAGTTGATAACCTTTTCGCCTTTGATCTGGTCAACGACTTCGGCCTGAACGCCTGCGTCTTTAACCATGGGCGCGCCGAGCACGGGGCTGTCGCCGCCGAGCATCAGAACTTCGTTGAACTGGACTGTTTCGCCAGCATTGGCCGCAATACGTTCAACCCGCAGCATATCGCCGGATTGCACTTTGTATTGCTTGCCGCCTGTCTTGATGACCGCAAACATGCGTCTTCCTTTTCTGTCATCCGCGTTCTGTGGCCCCCGCTTGGGAGTTTGTGGATGGCTTTCCGGCCGATCCGCCTCGAACAGCGCGCCCATGGGGCGTCATTAAAAAACAATCCCTAAGACGGATTACCCGCCGGGATGCGGGCTTATCTTCGGTATGGCGGGACAAGTCAAGTAGGTTTTCGCGCTCAATTCTCGGCGCCCGTCACAGGCTTTCGGCCACCATATTCAGGGCCAGAGCACGTCCAAGCCCGTAAGAGATATCCTCATAAGCCCGGCCAAACCCGTCGAAAAGCCCCCGGTTGAGGGCACGCCCGGCGCCTGTCTCTACAAATTGAGCATATTGTGCAATCTCGGCGTCGCGCAGGGGGTGATAGGCCAGCAGCAGATAGGCGTGCATCCAGACAGAGGTGTCTTCGGTAACCGCCTCCAGCTCGGCACCGACCTCGGCCAAGAGGTCTTCGTCACTGCCTTCCAAGGCGCCACCGTCGCGCATTCCGCGCAGGAATTGGAAATTGCTGTTGAGCGCCGTGCTGACATTGCGGTCAACCATATCGGCGGCATCGATCAAGCGGCGGATCAGAGCGACCCGTGGGTCATGATCCCCGGCCAATACGCCATAATGCGCCCGCGCGATCTGCTCCACTTCCGGCTCGGCAATGGCAGCACGGCCCGCGTTCTCCAGCCCGACGATCCGACCGCCCAATTCCGTTGAATAGAAGTCAATTGCCTGCTCGACTTCGGCAGAGGTCATCGTCTCTTCCAGTGCCCGGCGCACCATTTCGACCATGCGCCCGGCGTCATGGATGCTTTCGACCTGCATCTGCCAGCCCGGACCGCCCTGCCCGCCCAGCATGTCTTGGTTCAGCATCTCGGCATGGGCCTGCCCCTCGTCACTGAGGATCACCGCCGCTTGCCGAAGCTCCAACAAATCGACAAGCACGGTCATGCGCGCGTCGGCCCAAGCGGGCAAAGCCAGAAGCCACAGGAGTGGCGCAAATACCCAAGCCCGCATCAGAGGTCCTGACTGGGCTGCATCGCCGCGAGCCGGGTGGCCACGGCCTCGAACCGATTGGCCATAATCTCATATTGGACCGCGTTCATCAGCGTATAAACCTGCTGCATCTCGGGATGCTCCAGCGCCTCGGCATAGGCGAGCAGATCGCTATCCGAGAAGGATTGATAGGTGTAGGCCGCGTTGGCCAAGGCATTCGCGGCAATCTGAGCGCCCAGTTCATCGGCCTGCGCGCGCATCGCTTCGCGCAGGTCAGGCTCTTCCATCTGCAATTCGATCACTCCGGCGCCCGCGGCGGCCAAAAGGAAGCGGATCTGCACCTCTTGAATGGCCCGGACCGAGATCTCTTCGACATCGCTGGCGACATTCAAACGCCGCAGTGTTTCCAATCGCGGCGAGCCAATGCGCTCAAGCCCCGCCACAATTGCGGCACCGCTTTCCGCCTTCAACCCGTCATCCTCGGCCATATGCGCCTTGTTCTCTACGGCCACCAAACGCTGGCCCAGATCGCTCGCATAGAAATCGGCGGCATGATCCAGCAGATCGTCGCTCAGCGTTTCCGAAAGGATATCCATCGCCATGCCGTGCATCAACTCGGTGTCAAAGACATCCCGCACCAGCCGCGACCATTCCGAGCCGAAATCCTCGCTTTGCAGCCCCAACATCTCGGGCGCGGAATCGGCTGAGAGGCGAATGCTCTCCAACGCCACGTCAAAGCCGGTTACTTCTAAGAACCGCTCCAACGCGCCGCGCTCCGCCGCCCGTAGCGGCAGGGCAAGGGCGACAAGCAGCATCATCGCCATAACGAAGGGGGCTGCGATCAATCTATTTTGGCGAAACATGGGCTGTCCTTTCGCGGAATTCTGCCTTTAAACTTAGGCTGTACCAGCCCCGGCGCAATGAAAATCCCCAAACTTTCCCTTGATGCGCAAAACCCCTCTTGCCACTGCCTGAAAAGGCGACTAAACGGACCCCCCAGACCCCCGCGGAGAGGTGCCGGAGTGGTCGAACGGGGCGGTCTCGAAAACCGTTGAGCCTTCACGGGTTCCCAGGGTTCGAATCCCTGTCTCTCCGCCACTATCCCCCTGATAAAATTGAATTGTTTCGAAATATCAGGGTGTGGTGCGTATTTCCCTATGCGCCGTTAGATCAAGCAAAGGTGTCATACTATGACCCCTTTTGGCGCTTCCGACGATGCCGACTATGCCCCCTCTGTCAGGTCTATGCTCCTGTCCAAGCCATCTGGGCCGTGCTTGCTGTATTGGGCATTCCTTTCCACAACAAGAAAAGAGGGACCTTGCTGGCGCAAGATCCCCCCGATGTCTCAGCTCTATGCTCTCTTTACCGAAAACCGTTGTCACCATCTGAGCGCACACGGTCTTGCTGCTGTTGAGAAAGATAGCGAAGATAGTATCGCTCTGTCGTTTTGACCGAGTCATGACCAATGTATTTCTGAACCCTGTAAACCGACCACCCTTCGCGCAGCCGATCGATCGCAAACCTGTGGCGCAGATCATGAAGGCGCGAGCCAAAATCCGTTTCCTGCCCATACTCCCAGAAAAGGTTCGAGGCGTCCTGATAGAACCCATGTTCTGTTTTGTTCCAAAACACGTATGTTGAGGCGTTCGAACGGGGGACCTTCAACAGGATGTCAATCGCCTCTTGGGTGAGCTCGATGGTCCGAACTTTTCCACCCTTCGTAAAGCGCAAGGTTGCGAGCACATTCCCTTCGAACGGCTTGTCCAAACCAACAATGTCTCGCCATTGCATCAGCGCCATCTCGGTCACCCGTCCGCCAGTGGCGCAAAGGAAGCTCGGGAAATGCGCCAGCGTGCCAGGCGCGCGCTCCGACAGCTTCGCAATCGCTTCATCTGTGGGAATCACGATGTCAGGGAGCACTTCTTTCATCCCTTGTTTCTCGAATGCACTGACTGGGTTCGCATCAATCCAGCCATCATTCTTGATCGCTCTCATCAGCTGACCGAAAGCTGTCAGATCACGATTGATCGTAGCGACAGATACTTGCTCATCCCGACGTCGAGCTACGAACTCGGACACAATTGAGACGTCAACTTCAGATGCCGAAATGCTGCGGATGTCGCGGTCGAGATCTGTAAAGATTTTGTCCAGAACCCGAAGGATTTGTCTAAGGCTGCATTGGTAACGCTTGCGGGTTTCAGCGCTCCATCCAGAGCCCACTTGGCCCAATGCTTCGTAGAATTTGACCCAGCCAGCGGAGAACGTCCATTCGAGTTCTCCCGCCTCCTCCATTCCACGCAACTCTTTCACGCGGCGCTTAGCTCTTTTTTCCGCGACGCGAAGAGATGTTGTTCGAAGAGTCTCTCGGTGGGTGTGGCCGTTGATCTTGACGCGGAGCCAGTAGAATTTCGAGGCTTCCTGTTTGAAGACGTTTTTCGGGAGTTTGGTTTTGATTGACATGTGCTGCCCTCTTTAATCCATTGAAGGGCCAAGTCGTGATCGAACGTCCAGAGACCGCCGTGTTTGGCGGCTCCTGGGATCCGGTTGTTCGCGGCGTGCTGCGTGATCGCCCTCTGGGACAAACCACTCAGCCTTGCAACGACACTCGCCTTGAGCCTCGGTTTCATCGTGTCGAGGACATTGGCCATTTCTTCAGAAACCAAAGTTGGGGTTTGATAGTTTTTTCTGGGCATGGGTTTTCGCTCCACCACGTGTTGCTTGCGAGGAGGAAGTGAGCTTCCGATCGTCTGCATGAAGTTGGTTTGAATGGCGAGTTTTGGGGCACGGAACATGCTGGGATGACAGCGTTATGGCCGCTGAAGGAAGTCGCTGTAGGGGCATAGATCTACCATCGCACAGGAAATCGCCCATGGACCGTGCGTGAGGGAGAGTGCCATATCACTCGCGGCGAAGAATTTCGGCCGGGGGCACCCCCCGGCCGAACCAGTTATTAGCGGATTTCTACGGCCAGTTTTTCGGCTTCTCGCATCATGATGACCGTCGAGACGCGCCTTTCCAGCGTTTGGAGGGCTTGCTGAAGCCGGAGGAGCGCGTGACCGCGTTCACTCACATGGGTCTCTTCCCACGCCCCAGACATGGAACATTCGTCGAAGTGGATCGAAGTCCGTGTCTCCGCAGCGATGCTCGCCTCCAGGCTGTTAGCGATCCCATGCAGAAGTTCGGCGTTCTGCGGAGAAAAAAGAGCTGCTGCAGACCCGCCGCATGACATCCCGAGGATCGGCCTGAGCAGGTCGCTATCGAGATCACAATCGTTTCCGATTGCCGCATGGGCTGCCGTAACTGCGCGAATTGCTTTAAGCGCGTCGTAGATAACGATCGAAACGCAATTCGACTGAGCGGTCAGGTCTTGCATGATGCACCATCCTTGCTACCGGTCGATCCCCGGCCTGTCTGAGTTGCGGTCTGCATTAAAGCCTCGGAAAAATTTACTGCAAGGACGCGGATCTCATCGAGATGAGACCCCTCGGGATTGCATTCTTCCATGCACGGTGGCTCGCTGCTGTCCACATCGGGAACAACTTCCCCCGCGAAAAGCCCGCTCAACTCGTGTGCCTCCTTGAGGACACGGCGCGTGATTGGGGATCGGTGGCTCAGATCGTCCAGCAGACACCCTGCCCGGCGCTGCCAGACCGGTCCACCCAACCGCAATGCGGCATATTGGATCGCTTGATGATAGTCTTCCGCAAAGCGGTGCAGCGCAGTGGCTGGCTGTGGGGTTTCGAACATAAAGTTCTCCCTATTATGCCTCGGCAGGATTGCCGCAGGCTACAAGACGACCCGCTCCTCCTCTCTCGGGCCGGTTCTGATAAGATTCTGATATGTATAAGGGCTGCTTGCCTTCTTGCTGCTCTCGCCAAAGGGGGCAGCAAAAAGACAAGTCCGACCTCTCTCAAGTTCGCCGGGTCTCGGCCGATGGCGTGCCTTTGGCGCAAGGCCTGGATCTTTGCCCGCCCACGCATCGGGGACGCGGAGGCTGTGGCACATTCTGGGTGTCGGCGAAGTATCGAACCCACTCCCGCGATCCCTTGCGCGACTCCCGTTGGTAGGTCTCATCCGGCTCGATGATCCCTAAAAAACTCGCCGGCACGTTGCTGTTTCCAATGATCGAGAACACGAACATTCGCCAACGTCAGACCGTGTATTTGTTGAGGTCGAGCTGCTTCGCGAGCTTGCGCACAGATTGCGGAGCGGAGCTGCCCAACATATCCCTCAGCGTCGCCATGAACAGGTCGGGGCGATGGATGCGGCCGATGGCGCTCGCGGTTCGTCCTGAATAGGTCTTCTGGCAGCCACAGCATCGGTAACGCTGGACCTTGGTTCGTGTGCGGCCCCATTTCTGGCGACGCTCGTCGCCACGGAATGGACACTTGTGGTCTTGGTTTGTCCGTGCTTCGATCTCCGAGATCGCCTCCGTCTTTCGCCGGAGATCAGGATCTTCGTCTGGGCGTCCTCAATCTGGGCCGGATTCAGGTCGTCGAGGGCATTGAGAAAACGGCGAAAGTCGTGGTGTAGCAAGGGCATCCTCCGCGGCAAAAGCGGAATAAGATAGGCCCTTTCGGATTAAGACGAAGCAAACCAGCACGGTTTGCGGACACCCCCTTTCTTTTTGGGTTTTCGAGGTTCAATCACCGGTTGCCTCTTGAATTGCACGCGCAGTTCGGAAAAAACTTGCCCAACATGGGCGGCGCCGCCCAACGCGAAGTATTTTTTTCGTGTTTCCCCAATTTGGCCAAGCTTGGTTACTAAAGGCGGTCGGTGCCTTTCCTGAATTGGAAGAAAACGAGATTTACATGGTCGCAACACAGAGCGTTTCACCAGATACGCTGAGCGAAATCGAAAAGGGGTTTCGTGCAGCCTGGACCGGCGCGAACTCAACCCCCTTTCTTGTCGACGCACCGATCAGCCCCGCGCTTCGCGCCGAGGCTGAAAACATCGCCCGGCGGCTCAGTCTTTCCGTTTTGTTCAGCCGTTGCCCCACACTTGCAGTCTGGGCTGTTCTGACACCCCTTTCCCAGAGCTACGGTGCCGCGACGAATGATGTGTATCTTCACATTTCGCGCTTTGTGAAAGACAACTTCCACGACCAGTCGGGACGAGAAACCCTCAAGCGGGGATATCGCATTGCCGCCCGCAAGATCGGACTTCCGGTATCCGGCAATGATCCGACTGAACTCTTCTTCGCCCCACTCGGGCCGCCGCTATCGCGACACGCCGACCTTGCCGCGGCTTTCGTCACCGCAGCCCTCTCTCTTGGGCCTCCGGCAATTGAAGACACACCCTCCGCGCGCCGATGGCAGCGCCGGGCAGTCCGGAACCAATGCCCCCAGCTTACCCGCCTCCACAAGACCATTGAATTCGACAACTCAGCTCATTGCGCGCGGCGCTTTGAAGCATGGCGCAAGGGCGCCGTTCCGCTGAACAATGGGGAGGCCGCCCTCTTTGAGGCCTATGACCGAGCCGCAGGCTACTTCGGCCGCAAAAGGACAGATCTCACCGGTCCGCCACAGATCTACTGGACCGGTGATCGGCTGGCGGTTGAGGCTGAGCGTTCCTCGCGGCCGCAGAGCATCAAGACCGGCCCCTTCCCCGTTCAGATCAAGAGCGGAGCACGACAGGCCGTCAGCGCGCCTTGGCCAGATGCGCTCTCCTGGACCTGTGGGTCGACTTCGCGCGCGGTCCCTTTTGGGCCGGGTGCGGATCAGGTTCTCCTGTTCGATGCAGACACAGGCGTCATGCTGGCCCGCGTCGAAGTGGGAACAAGCGAGATTCAGATTCCAGCCAGCCGCCTGGTGGCTCTTGCGCGCCGCGACTTCGACAGCCCCTCCTTCGGCCCCGCTTTGCCGGCAACCGATCCTACCTGCCGTGTCGCCTGGATTGAGGCAGGCGACACGTTGTCGATCGCAGATGGGCCTGATCTCAAGATCATCACCCCTCGTGAAACCGCGATCTGGATCGACGGAACCCCAATCGGCCGGTCTGGGAGTCGCGCATTGATGAGTGGTGATGGGGCCATCATGGTCAAGCTCGATCCGGAAATCGGAGGCAATACCCGCATCGTTCGCGCGCGCCTCGGCGAGGCCACCAAATACACCACGCTGAAGCTCGCGCACGACGGCCTCGCACGCATCCCTTTCGCTGAATTCGGGTTCCAGGAAGATGCCGCTCCCTGCAAAGCAATCTTCGAAGTTCTCGCCCCCGGTGCTGCGGGTGATTTTCAAGCCAGGGCCGAGTTGGCCGTTTCGACCTGGCTGTGGCCAGGACTTCCCGCCCCCAGCGGCGCAATGCTTGATCTGCCACTGCCTGAAAATTTCAATCCGGCGCGCAGTGCCGGATTACGCATCGAAGGCGCGCGGCTGAAAGTTGATCTTGCCGCCGATGTCGACGCATCCATCCTTGGGCTCGACATAGCAGATGAAACCTTCGAGTTTACCCTGTGCACAGGCGCCGAAGTCCTGCATCACTACAGCGTTTCCAGTAAGGGAAAGACCGCGATCCCCCGCGGCGCGCGCATCTCACTGGGACATCAGGAGCGCCATGACAGCCTGATTCTGCAAAGCAGCGATCGCGATGCCAACCTGCTCATTCTGGGTCGTGAGTTCCGACGCCCGTTTTTTGCCCGATCGCGCTTCGAAATTACCGCCGAGCTTCTCGAAACACCAGAGGGGGCAGATGATCGCATTGCCATGCGTCGCAAGGATGGGCGGGTCGAGATATTTGCACGGATCGAGCGTCGAAACGATCCCGTCGACATGGCTCTTGTCGATACTGACACCACGCTGACCTTCAGCCTCATGCCGCAACAGCGATGCGACGCATTGCGCATTCGCGTCGAGCCTGCCTGCGGGCCTGTTGTTGAGGGAGATTACATCTTCGGACGGCATCTGGCCAATCTCGGTCGGCTGTCTGGCGTCGAGGCAAATCAGGACGTTGATACGGGACGGTTGGAAATCGAGGTCAAACAGGCTTCCTATCCTCACCCGGCGCGCCTGACCTTATGGGCTCGCCAGTCCGACAAGTCCGACTTCTACCCGATCGAGGATGGACGCGGTCTTCCCGTGGCACTGGGTCTCGGCAAACCCTTTTCCGACCCGGACCCCAAAACCCTCGGCGCTCTCGCCGCCTTGGCCGCGCAACCATCATCGGCCCATCTGGAGCAACAGAACGCGCGGACGATCGGCGCAGCCTACCGCGCAGCGATGGAGCACATAGGAGCGCGGCGGATGGTCGGAGCCATCCGTCCTGCACTTGCTACCGTCACCCCGGGGCGCGCGACGCCACGCCACGACCTTGTGGGTGTCGCCCCTTGGGCCTTTGAGGTGACGCCTCACGCTTACCAGGGCCTCCCTGATGCCTGCGGGCTTGCGGCGCTGTCGCGTCTCGCAACCACGGGCCGCACCCCTCATGTGCCGAACCCCGATGGCGATGCTCCTTTGGCGCAATGGCTTACGCGACTGCAATCCGACGACGGCCTGCCCGACGACCTCTCCGCGGCCAGTCTTGCCAGCGCCTTCGGTGCGCTGCGCTATCGCCTGGTTGAGCGGGATCTGGGGTTCTTGCTCTCAGACGATCGCCAGGGGCTTGCTTGCGGTTGCATCTGTGCGGCTTGGGTAGAAGATCTGGACGCACTGCGCGCTTACGACACCGGTGGCGGCGGTGATGCACGGCCTGCTCGAATAGCAGCAACCCTGGAGCGGTTTGCGCGCGCCTGCGCCCAGCACCGATCCTCGCAATTCCTCGATGATATCGCCTTCAGAACCGGGCTTTCACCTTCTGAGATCGGCGAATGCATGACGCTTATGCTCAGGGCTGGAATCGAGATCTTCGTATATTTCAGGGGCCTATGGTCCCAGTTCGATTTTGACAGGAAGGACGCATAATGACGGATCTCGATCCGAACAGCTTTCGGACGCATCTCAACAGCACCCTTGCACGCTTTGTCTCCACCTCATCGCCGATCAACGAGATCCGTGCGCCGCGCCTCGCGGAAGAGCTGCGCAGCCGGATTGGGGGTCTGAACTTCGTGAAAGGTCCCTATGTCGAAATGCTTCCTGATTTCGAGAAGGGACGCCCAATGTCGCAACTCTGCGCAGACGGCACCCTTGATCCTCGCTGGCAGCAGTTCGAGACCAATGCGCAGTCCGTCTGGAACCGCCCGCTGCATGCGCACCAGGAGGCAGCCCTGCTGCGCGACGAGAACTTCCTGGTCGCGACCGGCACCGGCTCGGGTAAGACCGAGAGCTTTCTCTACCCCCTCATCAACTCGATCCTCGCACAGGGCGATCTTGAGCGCCCCGGCGTGCGAGCCATCCTCGTATATCCACTGAACGCATTGGCCAACGATCAGCTTCACCGGATTTCCTCACTGCTGTTTCGCGATCTTGGCGATCCGGGCATCACCTTGGGTCGCTATACCGGTCAGGTGAAATCGCGCGCCACGCGTGAACAGGAGATCTCCAAGCTGCGCTCGACCCCGAGTTTTATAGAGACCTTTGGGGATGATGCAGATGTTCCTGAAAACTGGCTTCTGTCTCGGGCCGAGATGCGCGCTGCGCCGCCGCATATCCTGATCACGAACTATGCCATGCTTGAGCACATCCTGCTGCTGCCGACCAATCGCCCCCTTCTCGCGAATAGCGATCTTCAGGCCATCGTGCTGGACGAAATCCACACCTACGCAGGCGCCCAGGCCATCGAAGTGGCCTTCTTGCTGCGGCGCTTGAAGGAGCACTTGGGTATTCCTGACGGCCAGCTTCGCTGCATCGGAACCTCGGCATCGCTGGACCCTGGCCGCAAGGGAGAGCTTTCGGATTTCGCTTCTCGCCTTTTCGGAGAGCCATTCTCGGGCGAGCAGGCAGTCATCACATCCCGCAAGAAGGCCCATCCCAGCCTATCGTTCTCACCCAAGCCCAGCGGCCTTTCCGCTGGGCGCTGGAAGGAGGCAGGCACTTTGGCCGCCCGGGCACGCGCCCAGGTTCAAAACGGCACGCCGATGACGGCCGCGGGCTGGAACTTCGAATGTGAAATGTCGGACCTCGAAGAGCTCAAGGTTGACGAAACCCAGCATCTCGGAGACGGCCTTATTTCATTGCTCGGAAGCTTCGAAGAAGTCGGCTTGATCGCGCACCGGCTTCAGAGCGACGCCGCTCCGATCGAGTTTCTGGCTCGCGAAATCTTCCCCGATGCCGGCTCAGACGCCATCCCTGCCCTGACCGGCCTGATTTCGGTCGGCGTGCTTGCGGTCAGTAAAGATGCGACGGTCTTCCCGCTCCTGCCGGCACGCTACCACCTGATCTCGCGCTCACCGGACCGCGTGGGGATCGCGCTTGGCGCTGGCGACGAAGAAAATGTATCCGAGATCGTGATCGGCGCGGAAGTCTCATCCGATGACCGGCCTGCCTTCGAACTTTTTGTCTGTCGCAACTGCGGCGAACCCTATGTCGAAGCCTGGCAAGGCCCCCTTGGATTTGAGCCATCTCAAGGCTCCGGTGAGCGACACCTATTGCGCCTGGTGCGCGGCGGAATGGCCGCAGAGCAGGAACTGGACCAGGAAGACGCGCACCCGCCTCAGCTTCTCTACTTCGACCCCATGAACGGGAGCCCGATGGAAGACGATGCCGCCGGCTCCGTGGTGCTCGAAGATGTTCACCTGCACGACGATCCGGATGGCGGGGGCGAATACCTCAAGCGTTGCGTCGCCTGCAATCATCTCTCGACGCGATACCTCGAGCCCGTAACCACCGTGCGTCCTGGCGACGAAGCTCTTGCCGCCGTCGCATCTCAAACCCTGCTCGAGGCTTTGCCCAAAAACGAAAGCGGCCATAATCCACCCCTCGCGGGTCGCAACCTGCTGGTCTTTTCAGACAACCGTCAGGATGCAGCGTTCTTCGCCCCGTTCTTCGAGCGCACCTCGCGCGAACAAGCCGTTCGTGCCGCGATCATGCGCGCGGTCGAAGCCAGCGGTCAGATGGATATCGACAATCTTGTCGGCGCCGTCGAGCGCGAACTCAAGGCAGACGGCCTGCGTCTTTACAAGCCAGGCGTGGCCCCGGTTCTGGAAACCGGACCCAACCAGCAGCTGCGCCTCAAGGCGCTGATTGCTGCCGAGTTGACCGTCTTCGGTCGCGGACGCCTCAGCCTTGAAGGCTTCGGACTGATCGGTGTCGACTACAAGGATGTCGACCGGTTGGTTCGAGCAGTGCGCTCCAAGATGCCCGACGGGTTGCAGCCCCACGCAGAAGCATTCACCCGCTACCTGCTCAAGATCGTTCGCGAACACCGGGCCATCGGGGAAAAGGGGTCCGGAATGATCGACCTCGTGGACGAGTCGATCTGGACTCGGATCGCTGCCCAGCGGAACCGCTGCCTGGCACGCGAGAAGAACCCTCATACCGGCCTGGCGCTTGCCCTGATCCCGGCCGCTGGATACCAGAACCGCTTTACGGCGCTTCTGCGCAAAATGGCGCTGGCCTGCGATGTGGAAATCGAAGACCAGCAGATCCTCGATATTCTTGTCTACTTCTGGCGCGGCTTCGAATCCGCGGCAAGCATGACCGAACAGCACGGCGCCGGCCGCGCCCTCAAACTGAATCAAAACCTGCTGATTGTCCCTGGCCGAGAGGTTCACCTTTACCAGTGCAGCCGCTGCGGCGGGCGCACCCAGTTCGACACGGCAGGCGTTTGCCAATCAATGGGCTGCACCGGTCGCTTGCAGGAAATCAGCCGTGATGAGCGCGCCCAGTTCATCACCCGCAACCACTATGTGGCGCGCTACAACGAGCGGCCACAGCTTGGTATTGCCCGCGAACATACCGCAGCCATTGCCAGCGAGGTTCGCTCGAGCATCGAGGAAGACTTCAAGGCAGGTGAGGTCAACATTCTATCCTGCACAACAACGATGGAAATGGGCGTCGATTTGGGCGACCTCGAGGCCGTCTTGTGCAAGAACGTGCCCCCTTCCATCGCCAACTACCAGCAACGCGCAGGTCGAGCCGGGCGGCGCGCCCAGGTCGCCCCCATCGTTTTGACAACAGCACGGTCCGGGCGTTTCGATCGCGCGGCATTCGAAGAGTTCAACGACTACCTCGCAGCCAAGCCGATCGTGCCCTACCTCAGCCTCGACAACGCCGGCTTCTTCCAGCGCCACCAGATCTCGATGCTGCTGGCGCGATACCTTGATCACCGACTGGCCGGTTATAGCCGCCCTGGCGCGCCGCGACTGAAGGATATCTTCACGGACACACCAACCCAAGCCGCGCGCACGGCCTTCAACGAGGACTTCGAACATTGGCTTGCAACCTCCGAAATCGCCGTTGAGTCTGCTGCCCGACTGGGCAACCGATTGCCACCAGCCCTCACCAGCATCGCCTTGGATGCTGATGGTATCCGCCGTGAAATCTCGCACCGCATGAATGCTTTCGCGGATTCCGTCTTTGGTCGCTGGGGTCTCATGCAAGACGCACTGGAAGATCTCGAAGAGCAACGCACGCAACTGGCACCAGCCGATGCCAATGGCTTTCAGAAGATCGACCGTCGCTTGATCGCGGTGCGCACTCAACAGCGCCTCTACGTCGGACAGTTTTTGGTAGATCAACTCTCACGGCGCGCCGTGATCCCCACCTACTCCTTTCCGGTTCACTCCGTATCCCTGGAGGTCATCAATCAGGGCGATCAGGCAGCCGACAGTGCCCTGCTGGAGCTCGATCGCGACGGTGCAATCGGGATTTCAGAATATGCACCCGGCTCCGAAGTTGTGGCCGGCGGCCGGGTTTGGACCAGTGACGGCATTTCCAAGCGATCCAAGTTCACTGGCAACGATGCCTTCATTGAGCGCTCGAAATACCGCGTTTGCGATGCCTGCAAGTCACCGCAGATTACCGAGGCTCAGCAACCGCCATCCCAGACCTGCGAACAATGCGGATCTCAGTTTCCTCGAAGCGCCGGCACACGCAACCTCATTCGGCCGCACGGCTTTCTTACCTCGGCCGCCGATGGACAGGGGCGTGACCCGGGGGCGAGCCGTATCCGGCCCACCGTAACCGACGAAGCCCTTTTGCTCACCGAAGCCCCCTTCTCGGCATATCAGGAAACTGATCTGCCGGGCATGCTGACATTCCACGCCCCCGGCTCCAATCGCCCCGATCCTGAGCTCGGACGCATCATTACCGTCAACCGCGGCAAGCAAGGTGGTGGATTCGCATGGTGCCGCCGCTGCGAGCATGCCGTCCCCGCCCGTGGCACAGGCCCAGAGCGGGCCTGGCAGCAGGAAACCTTCCTTGAGGAACACATCAATCCCCGGACGGGCCTGGAATGCCATTTCGACCCGACGCAATCGGTATGGCCTGTCGATCTTGCGCATGTGTTCGAGACCGATGTCCGCGCCCTCCTGTTCAAGGATATACCGCGCGACCCGGACGGGAATGCGATCGAGAACAATGTAAGTCTTGGCCGCACGCTCCAGGAGTCACTGCGCCTTGGGGCCGCCGATCTCCTCGAGACCGATCCACGCGACCTTCGCGCCCTCGGCCAGCGCCTCAACGGTTATCCGGTCGTCGTGCTCTACGATTCAGTTTCGGGAGGTGCAGGATATGCGACCCGTCTCACGCAAGAAGACGGATTTCGGGCCCTCGACCTACTGATGGCCGCGCGCCGCATTCTGGCATGCCCCAATCCAGACTGTATCTCGAGCTGCACGCGCTGCCTCAATGACTATTCCAATCAACGATACTGGCCAGATTTCGAACGCCGCCCGGCCCTGGCCTGGATCGAGACCATGCTTCTCGATGCCGGTGCCAAAATCGAACCCCAATGGGCTGCCTGAGCCGGGATATGAGTAAAGGAAACTCCATGTTGGACGACAAGACCTCTGCCGCCCCCTTCCCCATCATCCGTCATGTGGTGGGCAAGGCATCCTCCTATAGCGGTGCGCCACTCGACAAGGATGGCTTTCACCCGCTTCAGATCAAATACGCCAACTGGCACGAGGACTTCGTCGACCCGGACGATCTGCGCAAGTTCCCCTTGCGCGAACTGGCCCCTGGTGTGGTCGAATTTCTGGCCGACGCGGGACATCTGTCGCAACGAGATATTCGCTTCCTTTCCGAACGGCTGAACCTCGCCGAGCGTCTGGAGGGTGATTTTGATCCCAAGGATCAGGTCGCATTCTACGACGCCCTGCTCGAAGTCGTCGAAACCAACCCCTGGTTGCTGCCAACTCTCGAGGTGGAGGTGGTCCAGAATCGCAGCGGCATCACCCCCGGCAAACCCGGGGCGCAGAAGTTCAATTCTGATCGTTTTAGCCGCACCTTGAACAAGCTGCTGCTCTCCAAGCTACGGTTCAAATACAACGATGCGCTTGCCGAGCGGGTGCATGAGCTGGTCAGCACAGACCCCGTCCCGACCGAGGTCTGGGTCGGCGCCTTTTGTGAATATGCCATCGATCATTACCATCGCTTCACCGAAAGCATGCCGGCCGGGATCTACGGAATGGTCTACGAGATGTCTCTGGGGAATATGAGCACCAAAGACCTCCTCAATATCTCCGTCGAAGAAGCCGAAAAGGATGGTGACTGGTCTCTTGTGCAGCGCTTGATCGGGATCGAAGCCGAAACCGCACAGAAGCATTCTGTCCCGCTTCCAGCGGATGAATTTGCCCTGCTTCGGCGGATCATCACGACACTTGCAAACGCTCTTGACGACACAAGCGATCCTGAAGACTTTCAGGCGATCGCCGATCTCGCAAAGGTCGCGGCCGAGATGGCCGAACTGCGCGATCGCGCCGACATCGACATGATCGCTGCCGTTCTCTCCAAGGCTGGTATGGATGTGCCAAAAGATGATCTGGACGAAGATGTTGTTGAGCGGTTCTGCGATGTCCGCGTTCTGAATCTGCTCAACGAACTGGTCCACGCCATTGATGATGTCGAAGGCCTCAAAGCGCGCAGTGCCGAGATCGACGACAGCATCACTGAAGCCACCAAGGCACGTCGCTACGACCAGGTTCGCGTTCTTGCAGAGCAAGCTGAAGCTGTGGATACTCAGCTTGCCCATGTCGAAATCCTGCGCACCCAGGCGCAGGAGATACGCGATGCGATCATGGATCTCGACCATGACACACTCGCGGCCCTCCTTGAGTATCTCCCAGCCCCGGAACCCGAAACCGAGACACCAGGCGACACAGAGACGTCCCTTGAAGGCGACAGCGTCGAGGAAGAGACTGACGAAGAGGCCGAACCAAACGCAGACGAGCATGATCTCGATCGCGTGGATCGCGATGACGGCGAAGCTGAAGAAATCGACCAACCGGTGGATCAGCCGGGCACCGAGGATGAGAAACTCGGCTCTGATGTCCCCGAGCCGGGGAAAGCCGCCAAGTCGTTGAAGATCGACACCTCAGTCGTTTCGCAAAAACCCAAAGAACCAGCTGCTCCCAAAGCGTCTCCAGGCCAGGTGAACAAGCCGGCCGAGGCAGGGGATGACCTTGATCTCGCTGATCTCGAGGCTGCGACCGCACCTGACCCCGAACCCGAAGACACTCCTTACGTGGAGCCGCCGCTGGCGTCGCGCATCCTTCCTGACCTGATCGGCCGCGGCCTCGTCGGCCTTGCTGCCGATGCTGCCGATGCTCTCGAAGCGCACCGCTACAGTTGGCCCGTCGAGGCCGTTGCCCTTCGCGCCGCCGCCGCGTCCCGCGCGCCGCATGGTGATTATGGTCCGGATACACAGCGCTTCCTGACCATCGCCAACCGCGCTGCCACCGCAGTGAAGACCGACATTGGCGCAAATCTGCTGTTTGGCGCCCTGCTTCGCCCCGCCATCCTTCAGCAGAGCTTCAGTCTGCGGGCCATCATGCCCGAGATGGCCCGCGGCACGCTTGGTCCGCACCTCAAGGAAGTCGGCGCTGCACTCGCCGATCTCGATTTCGATTTCCCTCCGAGCCCCGACGCTCTTGCGCGCCTGTCGGGCTCACCGCTTGCGCCTCAAAGTCAGCGCATTGCGGATCGGCTGGAGGAGTGGGTGTCTGTCACATCGCGCAAAAGTTCGCGCTGGGGTTTTGCCACCGCCTTCATGCACCACCTGGTGTCCAGCTCCGGACTGATTGGCAAGGCCCTTGCTGCGATCAAGGAAGACAGCCCGGAGGCTCGCAGCACCGTCCAGGCTGCCATCGATGAGCTTGGTGGCGGATCGGATATCGAAAACCTTGCCATTGAATACGCCACCACCACCAATCGCCCTTCCGCCCGCCTTCACTCCAAAGGCGTCGAATACCTCCAGCGCCACTTCGATGAAGCGCTGGGCATGCTCTCAGCATGGCTTGCCGCCGTTGCGCGCGACGATACCGGCTCGCAACGGTCGCAGGAGCGGCTTCGCAGCACGGTGGCCAGCCTGCACTCGCGACTGAACAAGGCGCGGGACGCGCTCCTTGCTCAGAGTGAAAATCTCGCCCCCTTGCAAACCTCTGTGGCCTGCTGGCTCGCGGAGCAGATCGACGAAGCCGTCGAAGCCCTGCGAGGGGCCGATACAGGCAGCTTTGCAACGATCGAAGACGCGCTGAGCGCTGAACGCGACCTCCTGCCTGATGAGGCACGGCGCGCTGCCGGTGACCCCGAGGGACTGCTCAATCCCTTGATTGCACTCTTCGAGACTGGTGGTCTTCCGACCCCGGCCGAGGCTTTCGAGCAAGCCAAGTCTCAAGGTGCCTTCGAGGTCGCTCATCGCCTTTCAGATCGCCACGGCCTCGACGGGTCTGATGACCTGGATCGCTACATCACGGATTTCACCAAGACCTGGATCGAGGGGATCGAAACCCGCCAGCGGCGCATGAAGCTCCTCGCCAAGGTCGACTACGACCATCAGGAGGAAATCGCCCGGCGGCTGAGCTGGTGCAAGGGCGCCCTTGAACGCCTTGAAGTCGTGAGCGACCGCGCCGGGCTCGATGATCTGGACGACATTCCGGTCTATGCCGCCGAGCTCGACCTGGTCGCCAAGGATATCGAAGCCAAAATTCGCGTCGATCAGGTGGCGCGGATCAACCGGTATCGCAACGAGCAGAATGGTGAAGAGGCTGATGCCCTGATTGAAGTGATCGATGGGCTGACGCTTGAAGCCGCCGAAGATCGTATCGCACAGCTGCGCGACGGACGCTCTGCGGCGACCTTCGAGGCAGAACTTGAGGGCATCATTGCCGACTTCACGCCCAAGTTCGTCAACGCCGCAAGCGGAACCGATTGGCCCAAGTCCATGGCTCAATTCGAGCAGGCATTTTCCGGAGACGGTCTGCTTGCGACCGATGAAGGCCGCCGCCCGGCAGCCCTCGATTTTCTCGGGCTCTACCGCGAGCTTTGCGCCGCCATTCCACGCGGCAAGCCTTCGGCAGCCAAGATCCGCGGCTTCTTCGAGGAGATCGGCTTTGAAGATGTCCGTATCAGCGGCATCACCGCCCTGGGGCGCACCAAATCCTGGCGCATGACAATGACGGGCGATCTGCAAACCGGAGACCTCAGCAGCTCAGGCTGGTTCCTTCCGCCAATCTTTGGCTCGAACGCCGTGAGCGGTTATGCCGTCTTCCTGATCGGACCAGACACGCTTCCCGAAGCCGTTCACAAGGCCCTCGACCCCGAGGTCCCCACCATTCTCGTCCTCTCCGGCGTCGCCGACATGACCAAGCGTCGCGATTTCGCGGAGCGACTGCGGGCCACGGCGATCCCTGCCGTTCTGATCGACGAGGCACTGGTGAGCTTTGCTGCCATTCGCCGCGAAACGCGCGCACGGACCATCTTTGAGTGCGGCCTGCCTTATGGTCGTGTCGAGCCCTACATCACCGATGCCGGACAACTTCCTCCCGAGATGTTCTTCGGGCGCGAAGCAGAAATTCGCTCCATCATGGAGAAGAGCTCTCAAGGCTGCCTTGTTTACGGCGGGCGCCAGCTGGGTAAATCTGCTCTCCTCAATCACATCGCCCATACGCGACACGCTCCCGAAGAAAACCGGATCGTTGTGCGCCACGATGTGAAGATGCTGGGCAAAGCCGACGAGACATCGAAAATCTGGGACTACCTCAAGCAGATGCTCACACCCGACGGTGTCCTCAAAGAGGGCAGCCGCGATCCGGATATGATGACGCAGGACATTCGCGCCTGGCTCCATGCCCGGCCCGGCGGTCAGATCGTCTGCCTCTTTGATGAGACCGACAACTTCATGGATGCCGAAACCAAGGCCGACTACCCCCAACTCAGCCGGCTGAAAGCCCTGATGGAAGACACCGGTCGCTCCTTCAAGGTCGTCTTTGCCGGTCTGCACAACGTCCGCCGGATGCATCGGCAGCCGAACTCGCCACTGGCGCATCTCGGCCAAGGAAACTGCATCGGGCCACTCAACCAAAGCGAGGACGACAAGCGCGCAGCGCATGACCTGATCATCGCGCCAATGCGGGCGGCGGGCTACAAGTTCGAGTCGATCGAAGCCGTCGAAGAAATCCTTGCCTGGGCGAACTACTATCCCAGCCTGGTCCAGGAATATGCGCGCGGCCTTCTGAGCACCCTGCATGGCGCCGGCAGCGGCAAGACCTACCGCTTGCCGGACGACGGGCCGCTCTGGACCATTCCGACATCCGAGCTTTTTGCGCATCGCGGATTCTCCAAAATCGAGAGCCGCATCCGCGAGAAGTTCCACTATACGCTCGACCTGGATTCTCGCTACGCCCTCGTGGCCTACACACTGGGTTGGCTCAATGCGGAGGGCTTTGAGCACCAGGCGCTGGTCTCTGGCTTCCGGGCAGCCGAACTTCTCGAGCATGCCTCCAACTTCTGGCCGAAGAATGCCGCGCGGCCCTCTCAAGCCGCCTTCGATGCCCTTCTCGATGAACTGTTCGACCTTGGTGTTCTTGGCCGCGTTCCCATTCCGGGCACGAAGCTCTTTACCTATTGCCTGCGGACCCGGCAGGTCGCCGCCATGCTGGGAAGCCGGGAGGATATCGAGACCGCACTGCTCCAGATCCAGGAGAAGGACCCTACCGTCTCCTACGATCGCACGATCCACCGTCGGCGCTACGCAGCCCAGGGGAAGACCATCTCCGCGGCCGATCTTGAACTGCCCTATTCGCCGATCACAGATTTCCAGATCGAACGCCTTCTCGACAAGGATGGGGCACCGGTGCAAATCATCTGCGGTCTTGATGTTCTTGGTTTGAAGAAGGTCGGGTCGGCCCTCAAACGCATTTCGGCGGTCAGCCAGCTTCCCGGTCTTGGCAAGCGGGATGCCGATATTGAGATCACCGAGGGGCGTCGCGACATTCGCCCGATCTTCGACAAGCTCGGAAAGACCATCTCGCGCGCCAAGATCATCATTCACGTCCCTGCTTCGGCAGCGGAAGCGAATGAGGAACTGACATGGCTCGAGCGCCAGCCCGCTGTGCTTGATGGCCAGATCCGCCCCATCCTGTTGCTGGATGCAGCCGATCCCGAAATGCGCGCCCTGGCCAACCGCCGCGAGCAGCAAACGGAGTTCCTGGCCCCTTGGGGTGCTGAGATGCTTCGGGTGCATTTGAGCAATATCGATCACACCCAGCTCGATACACCCGATCTGCGTCAGAAAATCCTTGAGAAAACCGGCGGCATCCCCGCCGACACCGTCAAACTCGTGGCGCAGCTTGCGCATCCTCACAATGAGCAGGGCGATGTCTTCGCGAACTGGAAGCCGGTGATCCGGATTCCCGAAGCAATCGCCCGCGGCGCGATCGGCAAAGCCTTGATCCTGATCGAGGACACGGATCGTCCAGGTGATTACGAAGCCCTGAATGATATCATCCGAGAAGACACTGGGGCTGATCTCATCACGCACGGACCTGATCTCCTGGCAACCGGCATGATCACCACTTGGAATCCGAAGGCCAAACGCATCCGCCGGTCAGCCTTCGGGGAACTGTTGGCTGCACGGATCGAGGCCTGATCTTTCGGTGCGTGCCATTCGCTTGGCGCGCACCATACGCAGGACCTATATCGTCTCTCCCCGAACTTCAGGACGATAGCCAGTCCGATCTTAACAGTTCGCGACAATCTGACCGATCCTCATTTCATCTTAATCCGTGATAAAAGAGCTTGCCAAAGACTTTATTCTGTATTCCGGTAAGACTTTACTCAACCAGTATAACGAGAACTTCATGCAAGTTAGTGTTCGCGACAACAACGTCGATCAAGCTCTTCGCGTTCTGAAGAAGAAGCTTCAGGGGGAAGGCGTATTCCGGGAGATGAAGCTCAAGCAACATTTCGAAAAACCTTCAGAGAAGAAGGTGCGTCGCCAGGCTGAAGCAATACGACGCGCTCGTAAGATTGCCCGCAAGAAGTTAGAGCGAGACGGGACACTTTAAGCTAATTTGTTGCCGAACTTGAATTAAGTTGTCCGCAGCAATCATTGTGCAGGCAACTTCTTTCACTTCCTTCCTTTGAAATCGTCGAAACAAAGCTGTCACTTTTTAGATCATAGGACGGCAGCCCTCTGGCCAATATGTCACTGGGGCTTCCCGGCCTATGGTCGCATTCCGATATGCATACCGCGAAGATCGGGTTTGCCCTCAAGCCACCGGATTTCAGCCGGATGGGGGATACTCAGATGTGAGGCCCTATTCGATCTGACTGAGACATCTTTTCTCACTGGTTAACCAGTAGGATTGAGGCTCAGCAAAATTGCCGCCCCCTCCGGAGGCGGCAGATGCAGCTTTAAAATTTAAGCCTATTTCTGCTGCGGCTTATCGCCAGGCTTAGACGGGCTCTTTTTAGGCTGGGGTTTTGGTGCAGTAGCCATCTATCGTTACTCGCGTTTGCAAAGGTCGACACCATGTCGATCCTATCACAAGCATCGCGCTGAACGGGAATTCTGCAAAGGTCGTTTCTTATCCACCGTGTCGCATTTGGTTCGCTATGCGGAAATCAGCCGAGAAATACACACCACACAATTTCCGGACTCTGTCAGGGCCTGCTGCTCAGTGGTCGCTGATGATGGAATGGTCCGCGTCAGATCGGACGAGATCAATCAGGCGTTTCCTTGGACGACCGCATACGTTGGGTAGTCTAATTAAGCTTTGCAATTGCAGCAGACAGTAGCTCTCACCGAACTATCAGAGCGTTACAAACGGCCCAAACCGGACATTGACCCGAACCTCTCGCGCTGCAGTTTGGCTTCACCAAACCGGCCATTGGTGCATGATGCGGCATCCATACCTGAGGAGTGTCGGCAGTTTGGATAAAGTAGGAAAGTCGGATTGGGCGGATACGGCGCTACTTCTCCTTGAAAAGCCAGCAGCAAAGACAAATCTTAATAAGGCATAACGTTGTCGAGCCATGGTGGCTCGAATGCGCTTTAACCCGTGAGGATAATATATGAAGAGTAATCCCCACCTCGATGCTCTGCGTAGCAAACATCGCGAGTTAGACGAGAAGGTTCAGCGGGTCGAAAAACATCCTGGGTCAAGTGACGCTGAGATCACGCAACTGAAACGTGAAAAACTTCAGTTGAAGGAACAGATCGCAGCCTATGATGTGAACAAGCATGCAATTTTGACCCCGTAGAGGGGTGATCGGCGTCCAAAAATGACCCCCATACACCGATGTGGATAATGCCTCCGAGGCTATCGGGGAGCACAGTTTGGGATGTTGGTTGTGGAGACGATTGCGAAGATCCGGCGGGCGTATTTTCAGGACAAGAAGCCGATTAAGCAGATTTGCCGGGAGTTGCGGGTATCGCGGAACACGGTGCGCAAGGTGATCCGATCCGGTGTGACGGAGCTCACCTACGAGCGGACGGTCCAGCCACAGCCGAAGATTGGGCCCTGGAAAGACAAGCTCGACGAGATGCTGTCAGTGAACGCGCGGAAGCCCAAGCGTGAGAGGCTGACCCGGATTAGGGTCTTCGAAGAACTCAGAGCCCTCGGATATGACGGCGGCTACGATGCTGTCCGGCGCTACGCGGCCTCATGGTCCAAGGAGGAACAGGAGGCATCGGCCGCTGCCTATGTGCCGCTGACTTTCGATCCCGGTGAGGCCTATCAGTTTGATTGGAGCCATGAGATCGTGGTGATCGATGGCGCGACGACGACAGTGAAGGTGGCGCACGTCCGCCTTTGCCATAGCCGAATGCTGTTCGTGCGAGCCTACCCGCGCGAGTCACAGGAGATGGTCTTTGACGCCCACGACAANGCNTTTGCCTTCTTCGGCGGAGCCTGNGCTCGGGGGNTTTANGACAACATGAAGACGGCGGTNGATACGATCTTTGTCGGTCGCGACCGCGCCTANAATCGCCGGTTCCAGCAGATGTGCGGNCATTACNTGGTCGATCCNGTCGCNTGCNCCCCCGCCTCGGGCTGGGAGAAGGGNCAGGTCGAGAACCAGGTCGGCGTTGTCCGGCGGCGGTTCTTCGTGCCGCGACCGAAGTTNAAAAGCTATNCCGAACTNAACGCTTGGCTTGAAGACCGGTGCGTTGCCTGGGCNNAGTCCAACCCGCACCCCGANCTCCGGGATCGNACAACTTGGGAGGTGTTCGAGCAAGANCGCGCCAGCNTGGTGCCGTATGTCGGCCCCTTCAATGGCTTCCACGCNCTGCCTGCCTCGGTGTCCAAAACCTGCCTCGTTCGGTTCGANAAGAACCGCTACTCGGTGGATGGCCGAGCCGTCGGTCGCCCAGTTGAGATCCGTGCTTATGCNGAGCGNGTCGAGTTCTGGCAGGACGGNAAGATTGTGGGGCAGCACGANCGAGCCTTCGGCCGCGACAAGGCGATTTACAACCCGCTGCATTACATCCCTGTCCTGGCTCGAAAACCGGGCGCGCTCAGGAATGGTGCGCCCTTTAAGGACTGGGAGCTGCCGCCAGCAATCAGGCGTGTGCAGCGCAAGCTTGGTAAGGCGCCGAACGGCGACCGGCAGATGGTCCAGATCCTGAGCATGATCCCAACCGACGGGCTGGATGCGGTGGATGCCGCTTGTGCCGAAGCCCTGAATGAAGGGGCTCACGCCGCCTCCGTCATCATTAACATCTTGGCGCGACATCGTGAGCCGCCGCCGCCGTTGACCATCGATACGCCGGACGCGTTGCGGCTGACTTGCCAGCCCGTGGCCGATTGC
>FUFK010038284.1_pt1 | contig 58291 bp, 63 predicted proteins | sample 1021851 | NCBI WGS metagenome assembly FUFK01 (sample SAMEA51879418, study PRJEB19060) | metagenome
TAAAATCTCAACAAATATTTGTTCAAGATTAGATTGTTTAGTCTGAACATCTATTAACTCAATTCCAGTTTTCTTTATCTCATTTAGTAAAGTAGTTATGCCCGTTTTTTTCTTATTGGGGCTATAATCATATTCTAAATTTTTTTTATCTTTGCTTACACGAAGTTGAAATTTTTCTAAAGCTTTATCTATTTTGTTAATTTTACTATTTGTATGAATTATTAATGTTTTTTTACTCATTCTATCTATTAAATTGTCTTTCTTATCAATTAATAAAATTTTCCCATTATTAATAACAGCAATTCTGTTTGCCATTAATTCTGCTTCTTCAATATAATGCGTGGTTAAAATAATTGTAACGCCGCTATTTTGAAGATTTTTGATAGTATTCCACATATCTTTTCTAAGCTCGACATCTACGCCGGCTGTTGGTTCATCCAAAAATAGGACATCTGGCTCATGGCTTAATGCCTTAGCAATCAAAACTCTTCTTTTCATTCCGCCGGATAGAGATCTAATAATTTGATCTTTTTTGTCCCATAAACTTAACTTTTTTAATAAATTTTCAATATATTCTTCGTCAGGTTTTTTGCCAAATAATTGTCTTGAAAAATTTACTGTATTAATAACTTTTTCAAAAGGTTCAAAAGACAATTCTTGAGGTACTATGCCAATGCATTTTCTGGCCTCTCTATAATTATCTACTACATCAAAACCATTAACTTTTATATCACCAGATGTAATGGAAGATATTCCGCATATATTGGATATTAATGTAGTTTTACCGGCACCATTTGGTCCTAACAACGCAATGATCTCGCCTTTAAAAATATTAAGATTCACATCATCTAAAGCAACTTTATTATCTTTATATATCTTTCTAAGATTTTTGATTTCTATTATAGTTTGCATATAAAATTAGAATTAATATTATTTAATCATAACATATACACAAAATATTTATTTAGAAGTAAAAAATTGCAAGAATTATATATAACTGGTGCTGGTGTTAGTTCAGCAAGTGGCATACCAACATTTAGAGGAAGTGATGGATTTTGGACAGTAGGTAGCGTTAATTATACACCACAAGAAATGGCAACTAGATATATGTATGAAAATTACCCGGATCAATTTTTACTATGGTATTTTAAAAGGTTCATTGCCTATAAAGATGCAAAACCAAATTTTGTACATAAATGGCTATCTAATAAAAACCTTATAACTCAAAATATTGATGGTTTGGATGCTAAAGCTGGAAATAAAAATTATATAAGTATTCACGGAAGATTAGATAAAGTTGTTACTTATCAAGATGAAATGGAGTATCAAACACCTATTGATGCAAATTGGAANGANATTGATCCTTCACTTGAAGATAATAAATTAATTTCATCNTTATTTGATAAATTTAAAATTTTANAAACAAACAATTTTAAACCTAAAATTAAATNTTCTTTAAANCCTTTTGTATTATTATTTGANGAAATGTATACNGAAATTTATAGNTTTTCTGANGCTGAANAATGGATGAATNCAGCAAAAAAAATGATATTTATNGGAACNTCCTTTAGTGTGAATATNACATCAATTGCNTTNAGAATAGGTNTGNCAAATAATATNCCNATNGAAATNGTTGACCCNAAACCAATGAAATTAAACTATCCAAATATAAAATATTTTGAAATGTCNGGAGAAGAATACTGNAAGTTAANAGAAGACTTATAAAATTTTCCACGTTGATGTAGCGTATGCAGCTAATTTTCCATCTTCTCTAAATAATTTAGAATCTAGTGTACTTATAGTTCGTCCTTTTTTTAAAAAAGATCCAACACATTTAATTTTTTCATGTTTAATAGCTGACATAAAATTTACTTTTAATTCTAAAGTAGTTCCTGCACTTTGTTCATTTTTTATTAAATGTCCCATTGATATATCCATAATTGTTGTAATTATTCCTCCATGAAGAGTACCTTGGGGGTTAAACATTGGTGGAACAGATTCTAATGAAACTATGCATTTGTTTGGCTCAAAATTTATTTCAGCACCTAAAAATCTTAATAAATAAAATGATCCAAATTCTTGTTTATCTGAACTTAAACCACGTTCATGCATTTTATTACTTATTGATCTTATTTCATTATTCATAATAAGTTAATCAATCTTAAGTTTTGAGAGTTTTTCAAAATCAAAAACAACCCCATGGCCAGGCTTGTCTGGAGCAGGAGAGTAACCATTATTTATTGAGAGTTTTTCTTCTATATAATCATCAATTCTCCAAGCATGAAATTCCATATATGAAGCATTTGGACAAGCTGCTAGTAGGTGAACATGAAGTTCGTGAACGCCGTGTGACACCACAGGTAAGTTATTTATTTCTGCTAGTTTTGCAACTTTCATATAAGTTGTTATACCACCACAAGTAGTTAGGTCNGGTTCAACATAATCAACACCATTATGTTTTATTAATAAATTCATTTCGGCTAGTGTGTGTAAATTTTCACCTGCTGCAATTGGAACTTTTCCCAGAGACCTTAGATATTTATATCCTTCAAAATCGTCAGGTTGGATTGGTTCCTCTANCCANACTAAATNAAACTTTTCAATTTCGTTGAATGCTTTCATGGCTTGATTAACNGNCCATGCNTCATTNGCATCAGCCATTAATGATATATCACTTGNNAAGTGACTTCTCATNGCNTCTANTCTTTCNAAATCTTCTTTTAATGTTTCTCTACCAAGTCNCATTTTGATTGCTCTAAACCCTTGATCNAGAGATTTNGTAGCTTCNGCTAATAATTTGTCTTTTGAAAAATTTAAATCTATATTACCTGCGTAACATAATACATTTTTTTGAAATCCACCTAATAAACTCCACAATGGTTCATTTAGATATTTACCTTTTAGATCCCACAAAGCTACATCCACGGCTGCTATTGCAAAGCTGACAGGACCACCTCTTCCCGCGTAGTGAACTTTTTTCCACATAAGGTTCCATAAATACTCAATATATCTTGGATCCTTATTTTTAAGCAAATCTACAAAACTATCCTTTATTATTTGAGCAATGGCTTTTCCTTGATTTTCGTGAACTGTAATATAACCAACTCCTTCAATACCATTATCATTTGTTACTCTACATATAACTAAGTCAAAAGATTTCATAACTCCCGCTGCATACGCTTCCACTGGTTCAGGCAAAGGGATATTATAAGTGTCAATTTTAATTTCTGAAATAAACATAGAAAAAATATACAATATACTATTTAAATTTCAAATTAATTAACCATATATACNTTTAGACATTGCATTATNTGGATGTCTATTTAAATCAGAAAATCGCCATAATGGGATTTTCGTTAACTTGCTTTTAAAGGAGTATATTATGACAATATTACCAACACTAGCTCTACGTTCTTTTGTAGGATTTGATAACCTCTTCAACGAACTAGAGAATTTTAATAATCAAAAACAAAGTTCATTTCCTGCTTATGACATNATCAGACATTCTGATGATGAGTATGAAATAACTTTAGCAGTATCTGGTTTCAATAAAAAAGATATTAATATTGATGTACATGATGGTGTTCTTACAGTTAAAGGACAAATCATGAGTGACGTTCAAGATAAAAATGTTCAATATCTTTATAATGGAATTGCCAAAAGATCATTTGAACAAAAATTCAGATTAGAACAGTATGTGGATGTCAAAGAAGCAAACTTATCTAATGGACTTTTAAACATTGTTCTTAAAAGAGAAATTCCTGAGGAAAGAAAACCTAAAAAGATACCATTAAAAGTTATCTAAAATAATATTGTCTTACAAAGTGACTTGAAATGTCGCTTTGTAAGATTACATGTTTAACATGGAATTCCTATTATTATGGTTTTTTAATCAAGACGTATTTGTAAGTGGCTTAAGATATAAATCAGCTGCTGAATGTTTTACAAATGCTCAAAATGCAGGCTTGGAATTAAGGGATGTTGGTTTAAACCCACCAACTTTTACATGTATTCCAGTATCAAAAGATAAAGAATTAAAAATTTACAGACAAGGATCTGTATCTAAATTTCCTTTTTAATTTCATTTTAATTTAATTTTACTATAGTTATTGTACAAAAAGTAACTTGGGGAGGATTTATGAAGTTATTTTATATTTTTACAACACTTTTAGGTTATTTATTATCTAGTACTTTAACTTTTGCAGATACTAAAATAACATACAAATCAGCTAAATCGACATCATCATATTATCAAATGGGTGTTCAAATAGCTGAAGCGATGAAAAAAAACTCAAATGGTTCAATTATTGTCACCGTAGAAGAGAGCCAAGGTTCTGTACAAAATGTTAAAGAAGTTAAGGCTAGAAAAGGTAATTATGTATTTACTACACCACCAGTTTTAATAAAACTAGCTATCGCTGAAAAAGCTATGTTTAAAGGAAAGGGTGACCCTAGATACTCAGATATAAGAGCCTTATTTCCAATTCCATCGTTAACTATGCATTTTGTTATGTCAAAAAAATCAGGAGTTACCAAATTTTCAGAAATGTCTGGAAAATCAATATTAATTGGTAAAGGTTCTTTTGGTGCTAGAGAGGGTGCAAAATACCTTAAGATGTTTGGTTTGGAAGGCAAAGTTAATTTGGCAAATGTAGAATTGTCAAATGCTGTTCCCGCACTAAAGAATGGTCAAATTGATGGTTTTGTCACAGCTGGATCTTATCCAGCTCCAAATGTTATTGAAGCTGCTTCTTCACTCGGAGTAAATGTAATTTCACTATCAGATGATCAAATTAAAAAAACAAAAAGAACTAAGTTAATTATACCTAGTGGAACTTATAAAGGCCAGAGTTCTGATATTCAAACAACTTCATTACCAGTAGTTACTTATACTACAACAGATATGAGTTCTGATGTTGCTTATAACTTAACTAAAACTTTTTGGGAAAGTAAAAACTCATTAGGTCAAGCTGCTAAGTGGTGGAATGGTGTTGAATTTAACATGATTAATAATATTTCAACTAAAATTCACCCAGGTGCATTAAAATATTACAAAGAAAAAGGCGTAAAAATATCTTCTCATCATAATTAATGAGAATTGATAAAAATATATGGATAATGATTGGCCTAGGGTCAATCATTTTTCATATGTTCTTAATTTTTTCTGGATTGATACCAAATTTAGTTTCAAGACCCATTCATATGGCTTTTGCTATCCCATGGATTTTTTTATATTCAGAAAATGATAAAAAAGTTTCTTTTATAAATATAGTTTTAGCTGTTCTCGGTGTTTTATCTTGTTTATGGATTGCTTTAAATCATGATTTGTTATCTGANCAATATGGTTTTATCGAAAATGAATTTCAATTCATACTAAGTTTATTTTTATTATTTTTAGTTTTAGAAATGGCTAGAAGATCAGTNGGTTGGCCTTTACCATTAGTTACGCTCATTGCTTTGTTATATGGCATGTTTGGCTATTTGATACCTGGAGAATTTGGTCATCCTGGAATACCTGTTAATAGTTTTTTAGGTAACTTAACCATTGCTGAAACTGGACTTTGGGGGTCTTTAACCAATGTTTCGGTTACGATTGTGTCAATTTTTGTAATATTCGGATGTTTTTTAAATGCTGGAGAGGCAGGAGAAGGTTTCATGAATATTGCAAAATTTTTTGCTGGAAAGCTAAAAGGGGGTGCAGCAAAAGTTTCAATAATTTCATCAGCATTATTTGGATCCATATCTGGCTCTGCTTCTGCTAATGTTGCGTCTACTGGTTCAATCACATTGCCAACAATGAAAAAACTTGGGTACCCAAAAAAGTTAGCAGCATCTGTAGAAGCAGTTGCTTCTTCTGGAGGGCAAATTATGCCTCCACTTATGGGTGCTGGTGCTTTTGTTATGGTNGAGTTAACAGGCATACCTTATGATGAAATAATTGTTGCTGCTTTTCTTCCTGCATTATTATTTTTTTTTACAGTTTGGATTGGTATTAATTTTTATTCAGGTATTTATAATTTAAAGCCTATGCCAGAAAAGGATACACCTAATAAAAAGTTAGTTTTTTTTACATTTATATTTTTTCTTGTTCCATTTTTTATCTTGTTATTTTTTATGTTTAGTGGCTTTACTCCACAATTTTCTGCTTCAATNGCAATTTTATTATCNTTTGTACTATTATTTTTTAATCTAAATACAAAATTTGATATTAAGNTAGGNTTTGATAGATTTAAAAAAGCTTGTAATTTATGTGGCAAGCAAATTTCTTTAATTGCTTCGATAATTTTATGTGCTTCCTTGATTATTGGTGTTTTGGCAATGACAGGACTGGGCATAAAGTTAACATCTTTAATAATGTCATTTTCAAACAATAATGTATGGCTGGCATTATTATTCACTGCTTTAGCATGTTTGATTCTAGGAATGGAAGTTCCAACTACTGCAGCTTATATAATTTGTGTAACTGTAGCTGGGCCAGCATTGATTGATATGGGATTAGACATACTTCTTGTACATTTATTTGTATTTTGGTTTGCGCTTTTATCTACAATAACTCCTCCAGTATGTGGAACAGTTTTTATCGCAGCTGGAATGGTAAATGAAAACTGGGTAAAAGTATCTATAACTTCTATGATTTTAGGTTTGGGGTTATATTTTATTCCTTTAGGCATGGTTTCAAATCCAAGTTTAATAAAATTAGGATCAACTCCTATAGAAGCATTAATTGCAATGTTTAAAATTTCAATTTGTTTGTTAATGTTTTCATTTTCTATAATTAAAGCTAAAAATTTTTTATTAAAAATTTCAGGTTTATTTATTGGTTGTTTAATTTTGTTTTATTAATTTTGGTTCCAAAATTAACCATTTTCCAATGAAGGATCTTCCTTCTGAAGNTAGAAGATTTCTATCTATATCATTTAAATTATGTAATTCTTGTAAGTCTCTGAAATTGTTTGAATTACTGAATATTTCCTTTGTATTGAAATAACAATTTATGTTTTTTTCAAATTTCATTAGATTTGATTTAGAAGTTGGATGTATCTCAATAATCAAAAATTCATTTTTTATTAATTCTAAATTTTTTAATGAAAAAAGTTTATATTCATATCCTTCTATATCACATAAAATTAAAGAAGGAGATTTTTGTAATTTTGAAACTAAATCATTTTTAAAATTATTTGAACTAATTTCTCCATAGACTTTAATTTTATCAAGAACTTTGTTAGTTATTGCATTTTGGATGATTGACTTTTGGCCAATTTTATTTTGTTCAAAACAAATTGCATTTTTAAATAATTTTAATCTTAAAAAACCTATTGGAAAAAAGCCATCTGCTGATCCAATATTTATAAATTGTTTTATTTTGTATTTTTTTACTATTTTATATATTATTTCTTGAACATCTTTTTCATAAAAGCCATATATTTTTGACCCTAAATCTCCTGAATTCCAATATTGTTCTTTATTTAATTTTAAATCTTTAAAAAGTCCTTTTTGGACTGTAAAATTGTTTAATATACCATGTTTTTGGTTTATTAACTTCCAATATTTTTTTGTAAATTTATAAAGAAGTTTTTCTTTAAAACTATTTATCATAATTAATATACTTCTTTATATGCTTTCCCAAAACCCTTTACGTAAAGGGAATTTTTAACATTAAATTCATAAAAATTAAAATCTAAGAACTCACCCCACATTTTTGCGCTTTTTTCAATGAGAATNTAATTTTTTAATAATTTTCTAAAAATTTCATCATTTTTATTNAGNTTTAATTTCTTAATTANTCCTAANAAAGTAAGTCTAGGATTATTAAGTNTCTCCTTATGAATTTCTTCTTGAGCAAAATATATACTTACCTTTTTATTAATTTTTAAATTTTCTGTATGATCGCTTAAATCACTTAGTAAAAGGTATATTTTTTTTTCGTAATAAAGAGGCAGTGTTTTTGATAAGTATGGGTATCCATTTTGATCTAAAGTACCTAACACACATTGTTGGTATTTACCTTTTAATATGTCGTCNACTTCTTTTTTTATGACATCATTAGTCAGATTGTATTTATTTGTATTAGTTTGGTTCTTCATCTAATTTATGATACTTAATAAATTAAATTACAGTAATAAATTATTTTTTCAATTATGACTTTAAAAGATATGGATTTTAAAAAATCAATTGTTCCAATATTTATATTATTTTTTTGTCTATTTATGATTTCTGTTAGTAGAGGAATGGGAGAAAGTTTTGGTGTTTTCCTCCTTCCATTAAGTGATACATTTGATTGGGACAGAGCTTCTGTAACTTCAATTTATTCGGTTTACATGTTTAGTTTAGGGATAGGNTCTCTTATATCGGGAATAATTTTTGATAAATTTGGAGGTAAGTTTAACTACGTTTTAGGCACTTTGCTTCTATCATGTGGTTACTATATTTCAGGATATTTAAATGAATTATGGCAATTTTATATTTTCTTAGGAGTTTTTAGCGGACTAGGTGCTTCAATGGTTGGGATCATACCAAGTCAGAGTATTATTTCAAAATGGTTTAATAAAAAGTTATCATCAGCATTATCAATTGCTTATTCTGGCCAAGGACTAGGTGTTTTAATTTTAGCTCCACTTTGTCAAATATTGATAAGTAAGTATGGCTGGGAAACTTCATATAATTTCATTGGTTTGTTCTTTCTTGGGATTTTGATTTTATTATTTTTTCTACCTTGGAAAAAAATTAATGTTGGTATTTACAATTCAGTAGATGTTTCTACAAATAAATTAAATGATTCATCATTATTTGAAGCTTTAAGAGAAAATACATTTTGGAAATTTTTTCTAATTTATTTTTTTACAGCGATGGGTATTTTTGGAATTAGTTTACAAGTTGTTGTTTATTTAATTTATTGTGGGTTTTCAGATTTAGAAGCTGCTTTATACTTTGGTCTGATGGGGATGCTAACTTTTCCGGGAATGGCATTAACTGGTTTTGCTGCTGATATATGGCCAAAACATTATGTTTCAACTTTAAGTTATATATTAAGTTTATTAGGAATTTTATCACTATATTGTATACAATATTCTGATTTTAAATATTTAATTGTATTTTTATTTATTATCCCTTTTGGTTTATCAGCTGGTGCTAGAGGTCCTATAATAACTACGCTTATTGCAAAAATTTTTGCTGGAAAAGGTCTTGCTTCTATCTATGGAGCTTCTAATCTGGGTCAGGGCCTTGGTGCTGCATTAGGTGCATTTATATCAGGTTTTTTATTTGATCAATTTTCAAATTATAATGTTGGATTTTTCTTTTGTACTTTATTTACAATAATTGGTGCTTTACTATTTTGGTTAATACCAAATATAAAAAAAATTTAGAGTTTAATTATGGAAAAAAGATTTAATCTCGAAACTTCAATTTTGACTGATGATTTACTTTTTCCGGAAGGTCCAATTTATTTAAATGATGGAAGTATTTTATTAGTTGAAATAGCCAGAGGTACTCTAACAAAAATATATCAAAATGGAAAAAAAGAAATTGTTTCAAATTTAGGTGAAGGGCCAAATGGAGCCGCAATTGGTCCAGATGGATTTTGTTATATTTGTAATAATGGTGGGTTTGATTGGGAAATCTCAAGTGATCAAAAGAAAAGGAGACCAGTTGCTCAAGCAAAAAACTATAAGTCAGGTAAAATTCAAAAAGTTAATTTAAATACGGGTGAATTTGAAACACTTTATTCTGAGTGTAATGGATTACCATTAAATGGTCCAAATGATATTGTTTTTGATAAAAAAGGAAATTTTTGGTTTACAGATTTAGGAAAAGTTAGGGAAAGAACTATGGACCGAGGTTCCGTTTATTGGGCAAAGCCTGATGGTTCAGAGATTAAAGAAGTTATTCATCCTATTATGACACCTAATGGAATAGGTTTATCTCCTGATGAAAAATTTTTGTATATTGCTGATACAGAAGGAGGTAAATTATATAGCTTTGAAATTCTAGGTGATGGAGAGGTAAATAAAATTCAGTTTCCAAATTCTGTATATGGTGGACAATTACTCAATCAAAATAGAGGGCTTTTTAGATTTGATTCATTAGCAATTGAATTGAATGGAAATGTTTGTGTTGGCACATTGTATGATGGTGGGATAACTGTAATATCTCCATCAGATGGGTTTAAAGAATTCTATTCAATTAACGACCCNTATATTACAAATTTATGTTTTGGGGGATTAAACAATAAAACTGCTTATATTACCGCATCTTATGAAGGTTTGTTATTAAAAGCAAACTGGCCTAGGCAAGGTTTAAGTTGTAATTTTAATATTTAAATTTTTAAAAAACATTTATCTAGTTTTTTTTAAATAATACTTATTATAATATAAACTTAATAAAGAATTTAAAATGAATATTGATTATTTAATTAAAAATGGAACTATTATTGATGGTTCGGGAGATGCTAGATATGAAGCAGATCTTTTGGTAAATGGTGACCGAATTATTTCAATTTTTAANAAAGATCAAAAATCTGTTAAAATACATGATGAAAATTATAACTTAAATGATTTATCATTTAACAATATAATTGACGCTACATCACATATAATTGCACCAGGTTTTATAGATGTTCACACTCATGACGATCAAAATATTTTTATTGATAGAAGTATGTCATGTAAAATTAGTCAAGGAGTAACTACCTGCATTGCAGGAAATTGTGGTATAAGTTTAGCTCCTTTTGATTTTTCTGGAGATGTTCCAGCGCCAATTCCATTACTTGGTGATAAAGATGCATATAGATTTTCATCTGTTTCATCATATAAAAATGCATTTAATGAAAGCCCAAGTTCAATCAATATTTCACTGTTGACAGGTCACTCAATGCTAAGAGTTCAGGTGATGAATGGAGAAATAAATAGAAGTGCAACTAAAGACGAAATAATTAAAATGCAAAATATTTTAGAAAATGCATTGATTGATGGTTCGATTGGATTGTCAACTGGTCTTGCGTATCCTGCTGCTAATGATGCNCCAACTGAAGAAATTATCGAGTTAGCAAAAGTATTAAAAAAACATGATGGAATTTTTACTACTCATATGAGGAATGAGGGAGATAATTTAGTAGAGTCTGTAAATGAAACAATTAAGATTGGGAAATTAGCTGATGTAAGAACTGTGATATCACATCATAAATGTGCAGGAAGATCTAATTGGGGTAAAAGTAAAGAAACTNTAAAATTAATTAAAGAGGCTAAAAAGAAACAACATCTTGATTTAGATTGTTATCCNTATACAGCCAGTTCAACNATGTTGTTAAAACATTTTGTAGAAAGGGCCGACAAAGTATTGGTTACATGGTCAGATAAAGTANAAGACTTAAAAGTTAATGATATCAATAAGATAGCAAAAGAATTTAATTGTACAATTGATGAGTTGGTAGATAAACTTTATCCTGCTGGAGCAATTTATTTTCAGATGGATGATGAAGATTTAAATCGTATAATTAGTTTTGACGGCACTATGATAGGTTCAGATGGCTTGCCTGGGGATAAGCATCCTCATCCAAGATTATGGGGAACTTTTCCAAGAGTGTTAGGAAAATATTCCAGAGAGATGAAACTTTTTTCTTTAGAAGAAGCAATATACAAAATGACTTTTAAAAGCGCTAAGACTTTTGGTTTAGAAAAAAGAGGATTGATAAAAAAAGATTATTTTGCAGACTTAGTTATATTTGATCCTGAAGTTGTAATTGACAAAGCAACTTATGAAAAGCCACTTATGCCAGCTTTAGGAATAGATACTGTTATCAACAATGGTCAAATTGTATGGCAATCTATGAAATCTTTAAATATTTACAGTGGAAAATTTTTAGAAGGAAAGTCATTTAATTAAAAAAAGTTTTCATCTTTTTTTTATCTTCAAACCTTACTGGTTCAAACCCAAGTTTTTGATAAAGAGGAAGTGCAGCCTTATGGTCTAATGTACATGTATTAACAGTTAATTTATTAATATAATTTGTATCCCAACCCATTAAGAATGCTGTTTTAAAGAGATATTTACCTAGACCTTTTCCTAAATTACCCTTAGTCAATCCAATATAACTTATATCGCAGATTTCTTTTTTTCTATAATCTAAGATAAAAAATCCAATTGGAACACCTGATGATATAAGTGAGTAAAAATATACATTTTTGTTATTTAAAAAATTTTCTGTAATTTCTTTTTTTTGCTTTAACATATCTGTCCATTCNTATTCTTCTCCAACAGATTTATATAAAGAAATAAAATACCAATATGGAACATTATTTGATTTAATAATATTAGTGAATTTTATTGGACAATTTGGATATGAATAACNAGGGTGTTTTATCATTTCTAAATAAGTGACCCTATATTTTAAAATTTTATTTTTGTCTTTTTTCATGTTTATATATAGATATATAATATAAAATTTAAAAAAAAATGGAATAAAATGAAAAAAATCGAACATCTTATTAATGGTAAACTTAATTCTAATTTTGTTAATAATACATCATCAGTTTTTAACCCAGCGACAGGTGAAGAGGCTTCACAGGTTGTTTTGGGTACAGAAAAATGTGTACAAGATGCAGTAAACTCTGCAAAAAATGCATACATATCTTGGTCATCAGAAACACCACTTATGAGATCAAGAAAAATGTTTAAATTAAAAGAAATAATAGAATCTAGAAAAAATGAGTTGGCTGAACTAATTACATTAGAACATGGTAAAACATTTGATGATGCATTAGGAGAGGTTGGAAGGGGACTAGAAGTAGTTGAATTTGCTTGTGGAATTCCAAATTTATTAGCCGGCAATTATACTAGTGAAGTTGGAAGATCAATTGATAGTTGGTCAGATAATCAACCTTTGGGAATTGTAGCTGGAATAACACCATTTAATTTTCCTGTCATGGTACCTTTATGGATGTTTCCCATTGCAATTGCATGTGGAAATTGTTTTATTTTAAAGCCTTCAGAAAGAGATCCAAGTTCTACATTGTTGTTAGCGCAAATGGTATTGGATGCCGGGTTCCCTCCAGGTGTCTTAAATGTTGTAAATGGTGGTAAAGAGGCTGTTGATGCAATCTTAAAAAATAAAGATATTAGTGCTGTCAGTTTTGTTGGATCAACACCAATAGCACATTATATATATCAAGAAGCCGCAAAATATGGAAAAAAAGTACAAGCCATGGGTGGCGCCAAAAATCACATGGTTGTTATGCCTGATGCTGATATAAACTTAGTNTGTGATTCTATTATGGGATCTGTTTTTGGATCTGCTGGTGAAAGATGTATGGCAGTTTCAGTTGTTGTTCCTGTTGGAAAAGAGACTGGAGATGCTATTAGAACAAAAATAACTCCAATGATTGAAAACTTAAAAATAGGTCCGGGTTTAGAAAAATCGTCTGAAATGGGTCCTTTGGTAACTAAACAACACTTAGATAAAGTTAAAAATTATATTGATATTGGTATTAAAGAGGGTGCTGATTTAGTAGTTGATGGAAGAAATTTTAAACTTCAAGGTTATGAAAATGGTTATTATGTTGGGGGAACATTCTTTGATCACGTTTCAACTGACATGAAAATCTACCAAGAAGAAATATTTGGGCCTGTTATGTCAATGGTAAGGTCTGAGAGTATGGTAGAAGCATTAGAAATGGTTAATAACCATGAATATGGAAATGGCACTGCTATTTTTACTTCTGATGGTGGTGTTGCCAGAAAATTTGCAAACGAATGTCAAATAGGAATGGTAGGCATTAATGTACCAATTCCAGTTCCAATGGCTTATCATTCTTTTGGTGGTTGGAAAAAGTCTGTATTTGGAGGACATGCCGTATATGGAATGGAAGGTGTTAGGTTTTATACCAGACTTAAGACGGTTACAGGAAGATGGCCAGTTGGAAAATCTTTAGGCGCTCAATACACTTTTCCAAATAATAGTTGATNTTAACTCATCATTAAATCAGGAAGCCAAGTTATTACTTGAGGGAACAATACTAATCCTAAAATTGTTAATATGTCTGCAATAAAGAATAAAGTTACTCCTTTAAATACATCAGTAACAGGTATATCTTTCCTTACACCTGCAACCACAAAACAATTNANACCAATAGGAGGTGTTATAAGACAAACTTCGGCCATTTTAACAACAATAATACCAAACCAAACACTGACTTGATTGAATGTCATTCCAAATGGACTTTCTGCGGCTGTAACGTCTGGTCCACCATTTAATAACATTACAGCTGGATATACAACTGGCAGAGTTAGTAATAATAATCCTATTGCATCTATAAACATTCCTAAAATAACATATCCAAGAAGTATTAATAAAAGTGTTACATATGGGTCTAAAGGAAGTGATATAATCCAATTAGCAAAATCTTCAGGGAGTCCAGAAAATCCTAAAAATCTTACAAAAATCAAAACACCCCATATTATAGAAAATATCATAGCTACTAATTTAGCTGTTTCTATAAGTGCAGCTTTTAGAGCAGTAATCTTAACTTTATTATAAATTGCCATAATAAGAACTACAAATGCACCTAAAGACCCAGCTTCAGTTGGAGTCGCCCAACCTGCATAAATAGCACTTATAATTGTGGCAATAACAACCGCAATAGGCAAAATCCCTGGTAAAGTTTTTAATTTTTCATTTAATGTATATCTTCTAGATGGAGGGCCTAATTTAGGATTCTTTTTAGCCCATAAAATAATTATTAACGCGTACACAATTGCAGAAAATACACCGGGTAAAAAACCAGCTAATAATAGTGCTCCAACAGATTCTTCAACGATAATTGCATAGATGATTAAAATTGCAGATGGTGGGATTAAAGATGCTAAAGTTCCACCAGCGGCTACCACACCAGCAGCTAACTTTTTGTCATAACCTTCTTTAAGCATTTCAGGTATAGCTATTCTTGAAAAAACAGCTGCTGTGGCAGTAGAAGCTCCTGAAACTGCTGCAAATCCAGCAGTTGCAAAAACTGTAGCTACAGCTAGTCCACCGGGGACAAAACCAACCCATGCTTTAGCTGCCTCAAACAATTGTCTTGTTATTCCAGCTTGATAGGCTAAAAAACCAATTAATATAAAAATTGGCAATAAACCAAGAACAAATGTAACAGATTTTGAATATGGTATTGCTCCAATGTTTCCTAAAGCTGGNCCAATTCCAATTAATTCTACAAGTCCAATTATTCCAGCAATACTTGCTGCAATTACAACTCTTACACCACAAATNACTAAAACTAAAAGAATACAAGTACAAATTACTCCAACTAATGATGGATCATTATATCCAATACCAAAAATGCCTTCTGGTTGTCCTTGAAGTAGTTTTTCAAAAATCATATTATTCTCTTATTGANTTAATTTCTTCATTTGCTAATTCTTCTGCTGTTTTAATAATTGGCACATACATTGGTTCAGCATTAACATTTATAGCTAATCTTAAATAGCCAATTAACTCTAAAAATAGTCTTAAAAACCAAATGGTAAAACCTATTGGAACCAAAATTTTTGCTGGCCACGTTGGAAATAAGTAATCCATTGTACTATCACCNATNACATAAGCNTCTATAGCAAANAAACTACTATAATATATTANGACACCNATTACTANGAATGCACAAAATGTTGCAATAAACTCAATTGTCCATTTAATTCTNCCTTTTAAATTTGCAACAAGAAGTTCCATACGAATGTGAGCATCCATTCTTTGAGCAAAAGCAACACCTAGAAAAGCAAAAATTGAAATTGCTAATTCTGATAATTCTAAAAATGCAGGCCAAGGATAGCCAACAACTCTAGATATAATTTGGATGGATGTTAAAATCATCACAATGAAAATCGAAATTCCAACAAATAAAACTAGAAAGTCTTCGATTTTACTTAGTTTTTTATTAAATAAATCTAACAAATTAAAGCCTATAATAAAACATGTGTGCAAATAATTGCACACATGTTTTTTCTTGTATATTATTTTATATTTGAATATTTATAGTTTAGAATGACGTCTAATACTGCTTGAGCATCAAATTGATCCTTGTTAGCAGCAACCCATTCATTCCAAATCGGTTTACCTACTTTAGCTTTAAATTCAGCAAGAGTTTTNTCATCATATCTGATCTCTTTGAATTTNTTCTTCCAAACAGGTAAATTTTTATCATCAGCTTTCTTGTATGCAGCTTTAAGAGATTCTAAAGCTTCACCACGAAGACTNTTTAATAAATTTTGATATTGTTTTGGAAGTTTATTATAAGCTTGTAAATTCATCACATAAGGACAATCTGACGTCCCAGGTGATAAATTTGCTGTATACCAATCGGCNACNTCTGGTATNTTGTAAGCAGCATGAGCATATGTGAAAGGAAAAGAAACTGCATCTACAGCTCCTCTTGCAATAAGTGTATATGTCTCTGGAGCAGGAACTGACATTTTTGTAGCCCCTAATTTTACCATTGCTGTTCCAACACCACCACCAGCTCTAACTCTCATTCCTTTAAAGTCAGAAAGTTTTAATGGTGGCTTTCCTTTACCCATAAATTCATATTGTGGTAAATTNGAAGTCATAAAATATATNCCATTAAATTTTGATGCTTCTTTTTTTAATATTGGATGATCGTAGACTGCTTGTCTTANTTTTGCATCTCTGTCAAAGCTTTGTCCAAGTGGTAAAAATGGAAGTGTTAAAACCATTAAACCTGGGTTTTTCTTTGGATGGTAAAAGTTACAAACAGTTGCCATTTCAAAAGAATTAGCTTTCAAACCATCCCAATTTTCTCTTGATTTTGCCAATTGGCCACCATAGAAAATTTTTAATTTAAATTTTCCGTTTGTTTCNTCTGCTAATCTTTTAGATAATGTTTCTGCGCCTTCCGTGAAAGCTCTTCTTTTACCCCATAAACTATATTTCCAAAAAACACTTGGGCCATCAACTTTAGCCAAAACAATTGTTGCAAATATATTGGAGATCAAAAACATTAATGAAACTGTTATTAATCTTTTGATTTTTAACATTAATTTTCCTCCTAGTTAGTTTTAATGTTTAGATTTATTAGATAATAAACTAATATGCNTATAGTCANCAAATTGTTAAGAATGTCAAATTAGAAAAACATAACATATTAACAATATAAATTATTAATATCCTGCACCTTTTTCTTTTGATACTTTACTTTCTTTAACATAAGTTTTTTGTGANTATTTCAATAATTCATTCCATTCTATNGAATTTACATAACATCTATCATAGTAGAGAATTTTATNAAATTTAACTTTTTTAATTTTCGAAGGATATAATTCTGTTTCAATATAGTAAAAATCATTTNTTAACTTTTTTTTATTTAAATAAATTGTCGAATTGTAAATGCAGAATATTNTACTTTTATTNTTACGTAATAAAAAATTTTTTTTATTTTCATGATTGTAAATCAGCATTGCTGAAATTAAATAATTTGGTGCAATTACATTCCCTGACCAATTAATATTTTCAGAAGATAAATACTCAATTAAATTAAGTCCATAAAATGGAGCTATTAAATCTTTAGATTTTTTATGATCTATACTATTATTAATTTTTTTAGTTTTATATTTTTCTAAAAGANTAATTAAATCCTTTAAGAAAGGGGTTTTTATTTTAGCTAGGTTGCAGCATAAATTACTACAATCATCTGCTAGAGATTTAGAGAGATTTATACCAATCAATGCTTTAAAAGTTTCAGATTTAATTTGGTTAATTGATTTTTCAACCATAAGCATTTAAGAAGGGAAAACTAAACATATGGGTTTTATTTTCTTTGAGATTTTTAGGTAATGGGACACCTTGAAATAAAGTAATTCTGGTCCACAAATTAGATTTAGGATCAAATTTACAAGCTCCAAAAAAACTTAATTTGAATCTTAAGATATCTATTGGACGCATTTTCTTGTCTTCTAAGTTTTCATGTATTTCACTGAATTGGTGTTTTTCATTAATTAGAACTCTTTTTATTATAGATTTGAATTTATGATGTTTTAGACAAAATTCACTAATCTTCATTTTATTAGGCATTTTTTTTAATGTTTCATTTAAGTCAGATATTTGCTTTGCAATATCTAATGGTAAACGTTTTTCATATCCATGATCTTCTTTTGATAATCCAAGCCTTGGCTCTTGCTTAGTTTCAGATACATACCAAAAGAAGTATTTACTTGATGAATGATTGAAGTTGATATTTAATGCCCAGCCATAATTTAGTTTAATTAATGATCTAATTTTTGCGATTGAATAATTAGTATTTAAAGTGACCTTATCAGAGGCATTCATTTTTCCTGAGTATGAATCTGTAACTTTAGGATAGAGTTCTAAAAATATACTATACAACATTTCTCTTGTTTCATTGTTAATTCTATTAAATTTTGAAAGTAACTTTTTTAATGGATAGTCAGAATTTAAAATTTTAAATAATAGTTTTGAATTTATAATTTGATCAATTTCTTTCCTGGATTGATTTATTAGTTTTTTTTGTTTTTTATCTTCTACTTCCCATTGATTAATATGTTTTTTTGAATTTTCTAAAAGTAAAAGAAATAACTTTAATTTATTTTTAGATAAAGTTTTTTTATCTAATGCAATTTTAATCAAAGTTTGTTTAGTATTTATCCACTTATGGATTAATTTAGGATGATTGACTACAAAAGGAGCCATTCCTAGGCCTGTTGCGTTTCCAGTTCCTAGATAATCTGATATATTATCATTTAATTTAGTATAATTTTTAGATTTATTTTTTGCTAAGAAATTAACATATTCTATAGAAAAAATTTTTAACATATAAACTGTTAACATTTCTGCCCAAAATCCATTTCTTAATATTTTAGAATCTGATTTAAAATTATAATCACCAATACCAAATTTCCCATTTCCATAAACTGCAGTTGTACGTAATAAATAACCAATTTTTTTAACTTGTTCGAATTCAGGCTGCAATCCATTAGATAAATTTTCTAAAAAATGATTAAACAACCTTGTAGATTTGTTAGCTCTACTTAGGGTTAATTGTTTTTTTAAGTGATTACCATTTTCTTGTAGGGGAACATTTTTTTTTANATGTTTTAGTTCNTTCTCATTAGGTATCCCAGTAAAAAGACTAAATGTGAAGTCCCATTTTTCAGCAATAACTCTATCGCTTCTTTCTTCATCTTTTATNAAATGTGAAAANATNATTAATGAAAAAACATCNTTTTTATTTTTNNNAGAAATAANACAATANCCTTTTCCANGTTTNTTAATNTTCCAATCTTGAAATTTAAAAATCCANNTTTCTCTTATTAATGTAATTATTAATTGTCTNGAAAAAGATAATCGAGTAGGATGGTATGAACCTAAGTTTCTAAGTTTCATTACATCTTTAACATGTTGAAAATATTGCATAATTTATTTAAAAGCCTTTGTTTTTATTAAAAAATTATACCAATTTAATCCTTTTATTTTGTCAATTTCTTCTTGTTTTAACCCTAATTCTTGCAGTTTATTTAATATAGTTTTCCAATCTCTATTACCTTTAAACCATGAGGGCATTTTAGGAAATCCTGAATTAGAGGCTGATCCTTCACCATAATCTATTTTTTTAGTCCATCTCCCTANTCTCATCCACTCAACAACACTGTCTGGTTGATCTTGACATAAGTCAGAACCAAATCCTATATGNTCAANNCCAATAANNTCNATTAAATCAATTATCATTGTACAAAAACTATCTANTGTACAATTCGAGTTATTTTTTAAATGATGTGGATATAAAGAAAGTCCTAAAATACCACCTTTTGAGGCAAGTAATTTTAAAATCTCATTTGATTTGTTTCTTTTTGCATTNTGCCAAAANCTTGGATTAGCGTGACTTANTGTTATTGGTAATTTTGAATGTTCNATAGCTTCAATAGTTGATTTTTCNCCTGAGTGTGACATGTCNATTATCANNCCAACTCTATTCATTTCTTCNATAACTTCNTTNCCCATTCTTGATAGACCATTATCTTTTTCTTCATAACATCCAGATGCNAGCAATGATTGATTGTTATAAGTTAGTTGCATAAACCTACCACCTAATCTATGAAGTATTTTGATTAATCCTATATCGTCTTCAATAGGCGAGGGATTTTGAAATCCAAAAATCACAGCTGTTTTCTTATTAGCTTTTGCATATTCTATATCTGATATTGTATAAGCTGGCATGATAAGATTNGAAAAATTTTCNAAATATACATTCCATTTTTCAAAATTTGAAACGGTTTCTCTAAATTGTTCATGATAAGAAATAGTAACGTGAACTGCNGTTAAATTGGCTGATCTCCAATCTTCAAAAATTTTCTTTGACCAATTGCAATATTGTAAACCATCAATAAACATTTTTTTAATTACTTTAACATNTTTGAGAAATCATTTATTTCAGGTAAAGGCCAGTNTGGTGTATCATTTGGTACTTTAAAAACATTTAAAGTCATAGATATTAAACTGTAATATCCACATATTCCTACTATATCAATAACTCTTGTTTGTCCCAATTTTTCAATTGCAACAGCAAAAGTGTCATCTTTTACATTTTTTAAAATATTGCTTTCAGCAGCAAAATCAAAAACAATTTGTTCNATTTGATTATCAAAAATTGGTCTTTTTGCTTGTGCAATTNTATTTACATATTCTTCATTNATNCCNGCTTTTATTGCTAATGGTGCGTGGTGCTCCCATTCAAATTTGGATGACCATACACGTCCAGTTGTAATTATAGCTAACTCTGACAAAGAGTTATCCAAGCTAGTACCATAACGTGCATACGCTCCAACTTGTTGTGCAACTCTAGCAAGTTTTGGATTATTCANCCATATTCTCAAAGGCCCAACAACTCTTCCTCTTGGACCATTTACTATTTCATCATGAACTTTTTTTTGTTCTTCATTTAAATCCTCAACTGTCCAATCTTTTAATCTTTGCATATTTNCTCCTAAAATAAGTTTAAATTNTTTAAAATGATCTCATCTGCATATTTATTTCCTAGAACAGATAATCCAATAGGACCAGTGCTGCCTTTAAACTTTGGAATGCTTATTTGAGGTCTTGATGATAAACCTCCTATGCAGGTGAATTCCATAACTTTTTTTCTTAACTCAGATAAGTCGTCGTCAGACTGCCCTTGAATGGGAGCTGANAATGGTGTTGTTGGAAAAATTAAAATGGATTCTACTGGTAAATTTTGGTCAAGCTCTGANATGAATTTCTTTTCTTAGATTTACAGCATCATCATACATATTTTTTGTAATATTTTTTGCCATTTTAAATCTAGAATTAATTTCAGTAGAAATTTTGGGATTATATTTGTCAATCCATGGTAAGATATTTAATTTTATTTCATATCCTTGTATTATTCTAAAACAATCTGCCAATTCAGATTTTTTATAATTAGACAGTCGTACTTTTTTTAAATTTTTAAATTTATATTCACAATAATCATAAAATTGAGATTTAATATTGTGATCTAAATCATCTACAATATCAGTTGGAATTAAAATATTTTTTTGTTCGATTAGAATTTCTTTAAAATTATTAAAAAATATTTTNCCTAATTTTANCATGTTTGATTTATNGTTAGAAAACCATCCNAATGTATCNAAACTCTCTGACATCGGATAAACNTTTTNAAGATTAATTCTGCCATGAGTTGGTCTAAATCCAAAAACTCCACAAAAAGATGCGGGAACTCTTACTGATCCACCAGTATCAGTTCCTATTGTAAAATCATAATCAATTTGAGTTAGAGCTGCAGCTGAACCAGAGCTGGATCCACCTGGCACACAATTGGGTGCATTTTTGTTAATTGGTGTTCCATAATGAATATTCTCTCCAATGATAGAGTAAAAAAATTCATCACAAATCGTTATACCTTCTAGAATTGCACCTTCATTTAATATTTTTTGTAAAAAAGGTGCGTTTTCAATTGCCTCTTTGGAATGTTTATAAAAATCAGGATTTCCACATGATGTTTTAAAACCTTTTATGTGGCACATGTCTTTGCATAAAAATTTCATGTTTAGAAGGTTGCCTTTATGTGAGGTTTGTATTTTGTCTTTAGGTGTATGTGGAGCGAGAAAATTCATGAATTATTTAAATATAATGTTATACATATATCATGAGCAATATAAATCTTTATGACTTTATTGATGAAATTCAAGATTTTCCCAAAAAAGGAATTTTATTTAGAGATATAAGTCCTCTTTTAGAGGATAGGGATGCTTTTAAATTACTTATATTAAAAATGATCCATCAAATTAATAATTATAAAATTGATTTGATAGCTGGAATAGAATCAAGAGGTTTTTTGTTTTCAACGATATTAGCGCATCAATTGAATATCGGGTCAATAATGATAAGAAAACCCAACAAATTGCCAGGTAATGTTATTAAAAAGAAATATGAATTAGAATATGGAAGTTCCACATTAAGCTTACAAAAAAAAAGAAATCTCAATGGAAAAAATTTATTAATTGTTGATGATCTTCTTGCTACTGGAGGTACATTAAAATGTGCGGAAGAACTTATTTCTGAAGTAGGAGGTAAAGTTGTTTTAACTGGAGTTGCAATTGAGTTGAATGCTTTGAAAGGAAGAGAAAAAATCAAATCTAATTGTTTTTCTGTATTAAATTATGATTGATAAAAAAAATACAGTTATACTTGTTGCATTAGAGCAAGAATTGCCAAAAAGTTATCTTCCGGGATGGAAAATAATTTATACTGGAGTAGGTAAGGTTAATGCTAGTTTTGCTATCTCAAGGTCTTATTTAGATTATAAACCTGAATATGTTGTTAATTACGGTACAGCAGGTTCATTAAATAAAAATATTTCAGGCTTAATTGAGGTTTCCAAATTTTACCAAAGAGATATGGATGTAAGAGGTTTAGGATTTCAATTAGGTCAAACTCCTTTTGAAAATGATCTTTTTGTTCAATTAGATAAAAATGGATATAGTTGTGGTACTGGAGATAGTTTTGTAATGACTTCTCCGGATTTAGTTACTGACATTGTTGATATGGAGGCATATAGCTATGCTAAATTTTGTAAAATTAATAAATTAAATTTTATTTGTTTTAAATTTATTTCAGATAATGCAGATGATGACGCAGGTAAAGATTGGTCTAAAGCTTTTAAAAAAGGCGCAAAAGAATTTTCACTATTTTTTCAAAAAGAATATGAAGGTATTAAAATTTAATACCTTCATAATAATATTTAAGCAAATCCATTCTGAGCTACAGTCATTCCAACTAACATTGGTATAGATAATAATGTATTAGTTCTTGAAAATAACATTGCTTTTTTTGCAGCTTTAGCCTTTGTATCTGCATCTACTTCGATTATACCTAGTGCTCTTTTTTGGTTTGGCCAAATAACACCCCATACATTAATGAGCATAATTATTCCTAACCACATTCCAACACCAATAGGCCAAAAACCCTCTGAAAAGGTCATTGCTTGATGTAAATATCCATTTAAATAAGCTAATATCAATCCCGTTATTACTGTAACAAGCGCACCCCATCTAAACCAAAAAAGAGCGGCTGGAGCAATTACTTTACTTATTGCAGGTTTTTGCTCATCTGGAATTTTAGTCATGTTTGGAATTTGAACAAAGTTAAAATAGTATAATATTCCAACCCACATGATACCTGAAATGACATGAAACCATCTGAATAACCACATGTTGAATGCTGCTTGATCGAATTGGCCACTTTTGGCTAGAAATAAAATAAATATGAACGCTATTAAAAAAGATAATGATATTGTGATTTTTAATTCTGTTAATATTTTCAACATTTTATATCCTTATTTAAATATTTACATTCTAGATGCTACATTCTCCCAATTAACAAGTTTATTTAAAAAATTCTCTAAATAAGCAGGTCTTTTATTTCTAAAATCAATATAATAAGAGTGTTCCCAAACATCACAACCTAATAATGCTGTTTGATTGAAACATACTGGATTTACCCCATTTTCTGTTTTAGTAATTTTAAGTGATCCGTCATTCTCTTTCACAAGCCAGCACCAACCTGAGCCAAACTGTGTAGCGCCAGCATCGCAAAAGGCGCTTTTAAAATTATCTATACTTCCAAATTGATCTGTTAGTGTTTTTTCCAACTCACTTGGCATGTTATTGTTTGATGGTCCCATCATTTCCCAAAATTGTGTATGATTCCAATGTTGAGAAACATTGTTAAATATACCATTTTGAGCAACTTTTGAACTATCATAATTTCCTTTAATGATATCTTCTAATGATTTATTTTCCCATTCAGTACCAGATAGTAATTTGTTCCCATTATCTACATATGCTTTGTGGTGAATATCATGATGAAATTCAAGTGTTTCTTTACTCATTCCATTTGACTCAAGTGCGTCATGTGAATAAGGAAGGTCTTTCAATTCTAAAGGCATTTATATCTCCATAAATTTAAATAGTTATGATTATTAATAAATTATTGTGACTAATGTTTCAATTTATATAATTTACAAATTTAATAAATACTAAAATTGTCTAATTTTAAAATCTATGAAATATAATTACTTTTTCTTTTGATTTATGTGTATTATAAGGGTTATCGGTTCATTTATTATATGAATTTCAAATTTTTAATTCTTGAGAGGTTTTATGAAACAAAGAGTAGTGAGTTTATCTGATTTTGGTCCAGCAGAAAATATGTCTTTAATTGAAGCTGATATTCCAACACCTGGAAATGGGCAAATTGTTGTAAAGAACAATGCTATAGGTCTTAATTACTTAGACACATATTTCAGATCTGGTTTATATCCATGGCCTAATAACAATGATATTAAAATTCCTGGTTCTGAGGGAGTTGGCTATATTCATGCGGTTGGTTCTGATGTATTAGATTTTAAAGAAGGTGATAGAGTTTCATACGTAACTCCAGTTGGGGCATATGCAGAATATGCGATTATTAATGCGGCACATGCTGCTAAGATTAATGTTGAAGTAGAAGATCATGATGTAGTTGCATGTACTTTGAAGGGATTGACTACCCATTATCTATTACATTTAACAACTAAAGTAACACCTGGCATGACAACTCTTGTTCATGCAGCTGCAGGTGGCGTTGGGCAATTGATGGGGCAGTGGGGAAAAGAAATTGGCGCTACAATGATAGGAACCGCTGGAGGCCCTGACAAAGTTGCTACTGCTCTCGAAGCAGGTTATGATCATGTTATCGACTACAAAAAAGATGACTTTGTCGATGAAGTTATGAAAATAACAAATGATAAAAAATGTGATGTTGTGTATGATAGTGTAGCTAAGGATGTTTTTCCAGGATCTATGGATTGTCTAAAACCGAGGGGTTTATGGGTTTTGTTTGGTCAGGCATCAGGGTCTATCACAGATTTCAATTTAGCCATGTTATCTGCTAAAGGTTCTTTATTTGTTACAAGACCAACATTGTTTAGTTATATTGCAAATAGGGATGAATATAATAATGCATCGCATCAGCTCTATAGTCGTGTGTCCGATGGTAGGTTAAAAGTTTACATTCATGACAAAATGCCATTAGAAAAAATAGTTGAAGCACATAACGAACTTGAAGGCCGCAAAACAAAAGGTGGATTAGTTATCACACTATAATAATTAAAGGGATTTAAAATGATAGATTTATATACATGGCATACACCAAATGGAAGAAAAGTTTCAATTATGTTAGAAGAAATTGGAATACCTTATGAAGTTCATTCAATAAATATTGCAAAAGATGAACAGTTTCAGCCTCATTTTTTAAATATTTGTCCTAATAATAAAATTCCTGCAATTGTTGACAGAAGTAATAATAATTATGCGTTATTTGAGTCTGGAGCTATTTTAATTTATTTAGCTGAAAAAACTGGAAAACTTCTAAACTCAAATAATAAAGAGGAATATTACAGAACTTTAGAATGGTTAATGTTTCAGATGGCAAATGTTGGTCCTATGTTTGGTCAGGTCCATCATTTTGTTAAATATAATAAAGGTAAATCAGAATATTCTGAGACAAGATATTCTAAAGAAGCCAAGCGTTTATATGGTGTCATGGATAAAAAATTATCTTCAAGTCAATTTATAGCTGGCGATAATTATTCAATTGCTGATATTTCAATTTGGCCATGGACTGCTAGATTTGATTGGCAAGAAATAAACTTAAATGAATTTCCAAATGTAACTAGGTGGTACAAGGAAATGGCAGAAAGACCAGCAGTTCAAAAAGGTTGGTTAGTTCCACAAAATGATCAAGTAATACCTCATCCTTAAATTATGTTTAAACTTATAATTGCAGGTTTAGGATGGTGGGGTAAGGTGATGATACAAAGGTTATCTTCATCTAAAAAAGTTAAAATTGTTAACTTAATTGAACCTTATCCTGATAAAGAAGCCTTGCAATTAGCAAAAAATTTTAACTTAGATATTTCAAATGATTTTGAACAGGCTGTTAAATCAATTGATTTTGATGGCATTGTATTATGCACTCCCAATTCATTTCATAAAGATCAAACTATTTTATGCGCTAATTTAAAAAAACATGTTTTTTGTGAAAAGCCACTATCATTGATACCTTCAGACGTAAAAGAAATGATTAAAGTTTGTAAAGATAATAATGTTCTTTTAGGTGTTGGGCATGAACGTAGATTTGAAAATGGATGGCAAAAATTAAAAGAAGTTATTGAAAATAATTTGTTAGGTAACATCATGTATGCTGAAGCACATTTTAGTCACGATAAATTAGCAAATTTGCCTTTAGATAACTGGAGGACTGACCCTGAAGTTGCTCCTGCTGCGGGGATGACTGGAATGGGTATACATTTAACTGATTTTATGATTTGGTTATTTGGTTCTGTGAAAAAAGTTTTTGCTACAACAGCAAAAAGAGCATTAAAGTACGAAACTGGAGATGTTGTTAGTGCAACACTTGTTCATGAAACAGGTTTAAGTACACAAATAACAGCAATTTTAAAAACACCTCATTATCAAAGAGTTACAATTTTTGGAGAGAATGGATGGGTAGAACTAGTTGATAGTTCACATCCTGATACACCTGGAGACTCAGAAATGACAATAAGAATGAGTGATGGAAATATTGAAAAAATAAAATTTAATTGGACAGACACTGTTTCAAAAAATATTCATAATTTTGTTGATGCTTCAACTAATAATAAAGATTACTTGTTTACAGATAATGAGAAATATCAAAATATAGCTGTTTTAGATGCAATTAAACGATCCAGTTCTGATGATATAATTGTTAAATTATAATAAATGATTGTAACAAAATTGTAATTTTTTTAAATTAAAGATTAATTAAATTAAATTATGAATCTAAAAAAAAGTAATTTGAAAAAAAAGAAAACTTCTAAATATTTAGTGGATGTTGGAAATATCTTGGAAGATGGATTTATCCTAATTAATAATTCTGGACGAGTTTTAGTTTCAAATAAAGTCTCTCAAGAATTAATAGGAAAAAATTTATTAAATAAAAATATTTTAAATATTATTAAAAACCCAGATTTTAATTCATTAAATTTTGAAAAATCTAATAAGAAATATGATCATTCATTTGTGCATGAATTAGATGATTATTTAAATAGACAATTAAGAATAAAATTAAAAAAAATTTCTAAAAACAAAATTTTATTAACAATTACTGATTTAACTTTGCAAAGAAATCTTGAAAAAATAAGAAGGGATTTTGTTGCAAATGTAAGTCATGAACTTAGATCTCCATTAACAATTTTGTCTGGTTTTGTAGAAACAATGTTAAATGATGATAAAATTGACAAAACAACACTCAAAAAATTTTTAAATATTATGAACGAAGAATCTAAAAGAATGAATACATTAATTGATGATATTCTTTCTCTTTCAAAAGTAGAATCCGAGGAACATATTTTACCATCAACAACTATTTCAATTTTTGAACCTATCAATTCCGTGATATCAACTATCAAAAAGTCTGGTTTATTAAAAAACAATAATCTTATTTTAATTGACGATAGAGTTGATAAAAACCAATCACTTATAGTAGAAGCAGATTTTTTAGAACTAACACAAGTATTTTATAATTTAATTGAAAACGGTATCAAATATGGGAATTCAAATTCAGATATTTTAATCAAAATTGATCAAATGAAAACTAATGAATTAACGGTATCTGTAATTAATGAAGGCGAAGGAATTCCTGAAAAATATATTGATAGAGTTACAGAAAGATTTTTTAGAGTAGATAAAGCTAGATCAAGAAAAATTGGTGGTACCGGCTTAGGTTTAGCAATTGTAAAACATATTTTAATTAAACATAGGGCAGAACTTTCAATTAGAAGTAATCAAAACAAACAAACAATATTTTCTATAACTTTTCCAATTTTAAAAATTTGAAAATCATAATTTATTAAATATTGTAATATAAATGTAATATTTATTTAATATTAGAATACTATGAATGAGATTTTACTCGCAGATGATGAACCAAATCAAATTGAATTAATGAAATTCAATTTAGAGAAGAATGGGTTTTTAGTTAAATCAGCATATAATGGCGAACAAGCTCTTGATATGATTTATGAAAAAAAACCAACTGTTCTTATAGCAGATTGGATGATGCCAAAGATGTCTGGTATAGAGTTGTGTAGGATACTTAGATCTAACAAAGATACAAAGTTACTTCCAATAATAATGCTAAGTGCAAGAAGTGAGGAAGCTGATAAATCACTTGGATTAGATACAGGTGCCGATGATTATATATCAAAACCATTCTCTCCAATGGAACTTGTTTCTAGAGTTAAAGCGCTTATTAGACGAACAAATACATCTATGTCTATAGACGAATTGATTGTTGGAGAACTAAAAATATCTTTATCAGAGATGCAAGTTTTTAGAAATGATCAATTGATTAAACTAGGTCCAAAAGAATTTAAATTGTTAACTCTTCTTGCAGAAAGGCCTGGTCATATATTTTCAAGACAAAAATTATTAGACACAGTTTGGGGTGTTGGAATTTTTATAGAGGATAGAACTGTTGATGTTCATATGAGTAGATTAAGAAAAGCTCTTAGAATTAATGAAACTGACACAGATTTAATTCGAACAGTTAGAGATGGAGGTTACGGTTTACTAAAGCCATAAAGTCTTATATTTTATATTTTTAAGGTTATTGGCTTGAGAAAAATTTTTGTACATGGTTTATCAGCACTAGATTTAATACACACTGTATCAGATTTGCCAAAGTATGCTGAAAAATATAAATCTAATTCAGTATATGTAAGCATTGGTGGAAATGCAGCAAATGCTTCTGTAGCACTTTCAAGATTGGGTGTAAAAGTTTTCTTGTCCACAGTAATAGGAAACGATGAAGTTGGTAAAATTTTAAAACAAAAGTTACTATCCGAAAACATAGATCTTAGTTACACACATTATATTGATAATTTCAAAACTTCTATTTCATCTATTATTATTGATAAAAATGGTGAAAGACTAGTTTTAAATAATCGTGAATTTAATGATATAGTAATAAAAAATAATATAGACTATGAAATATTTGATGGATTTTTATTTGATAGTAGAGACATTAAAAATTCTATTAAGATTTTAGAGCGTATTAAAAGTATCAAAAAACCAAAAGTACTAGATGCTGAAGAAAATACTACAAATGAACTTTTAAACTATTTTTCTCATGTGGTATTTTCTTATCAAGGACTGAAATCTTTTACAGGTATTGATAACATTGAACGTGCATTAAAAACTTTTGCACAGAAAACTGAATTTCAAACATTAGTTACAAATGGTGAGCACGGTTGTTATTATATTCAAGATAAAATGATTAAAAACATTCCAGCCATAAAAATTAAAGCAGTTGATACGTTAGCCGCAGGGGATGTTTGGCATGGTGCTTTTTTATTTGAATTAGTTAAAAAATCTACTTTGGTAAATAGTATTGAGTTTGCAAATTATATTGCTTCATTAAAATGTAAAAAATTTGGTGGGTCATCAGGATCTCCATTTTTATATGAAATAAATGAAAATGTTGTTTTATGATATATTTACATAAAATAATTCCTTTAATAACTTCTCCTTTATTTTTTGTACTAACTTTATTAGTCATTTTAATTATTTTAAGAAAATCCAAATTAATTAAGCTTAAAAACTCTCTTTTATTTTTATCATTTTTAACTTTATTTTTATTCTCTAACCCATTGATTTCAAATAAATTAGTTAAATATATTGAAGCACCATATCTCCCTGTGAAATTATCTCAAGTTCCTGAAAGTGATTACATTGTTGTCTTAAGTGGAATGGTGCATTTTGTTAAAGATAATGTTTATGAATGGTCTGATCCTGATAGATTTTTTGCAGGAATAAAACTTTTAAATGCCAATAAAGGAAGAAAAATCATTTATACTGGTGGATTATTACCTTGGGAGTTGAAGAAAAAAACTGAGGGTGAATTGTTAAAAAATAAATCTTTAGAATTTGGTATTGATGAAAATGACATTTTGATAACAAAAAAAGTACAAAATACTTATGAAGAAGCTAATGCAATATATCATTTAATCGATAGCAAATCTAAAATCATCTTAGTAACTTCTGCATTCCACATGAAGCGAGCAGAATTTCTTTTTAAAAAACATACTTTTAATGTTTTTCCATATCCTGTAGATTTTAAATCCAAAAATAATAAAATTACAATTTTAGATTTTATTCCATCAGCTGGTTCATTAAGTAGATCATCATTTGCTATTCGTGAGGTATTAGGTAGGATGTATTATCGTGTAAAATTTCTGCTTAAATAGCAACTTCATTACAATACCAATCATGAATTTCTTTTCCATTCATAAATACAGCATCATCAAATTTCATTACATAATCTAATAATTGATTTAAATAATTAATTCGATGAGGAACACCTGTTAAATATGGATGTATACTAATGCACATAATCTTAGTTGTTTTTTTTGCTTCTTTATATAATTGGTCAAACTGATCTTTTCCCCTAGTAAAAATAGCGTCTGAGGGATGATTATGAACAGCCGTAATAGAAACATCATTTATTTCAACTGTATAAGGCAAAGCTAACATTCTATTATTATTTTTTACCTTAAGATCCACAGGTTGATCATCTATAACCCAGTTGGCAACATATTTAATCCCGTTTTCTGAGAGAACATCAATAGTATCATTGGTTTCTGTTAACCCTGGACTTTCCCAGCCTATGACATCTTGATTTGAAAACTTCCTCAGTTTCTCAACTGTGCTTTTAATATCTACATATTCATTATCTACCTTATGCATGGGTCTTTGAATAAATCCGTGACCCATAAGCTCCCAGTCAAGCTTTAAAGCTTCCTCAACAGCTTTTGGATAAACATCTACAACTACGCCATTAAGAGCAAGAGTTGGCTTTATGTTTCTATATTTTAGGCTATCTATAAATCTCCAATATCCTGTCCGCATTCCGTATTCGTGCCAAGACCAATTTGGAAGGTCTGGTAACATAGGAGTACCCATTGGAGGAGGTAAAACATTTCTTGGTTGTGGTAAATTTGGATCCCAAACTTCAATATTTACTACTACCCAAATTATTAATTTCTCTTTTCCATTTAGCAGAAGTTTCTTTCTAAATGGCGCAGGATCATAAATTAATCTATCTCGTCTATCCATAAATTAAACTTTATTCCAATTTTCAGTAATTGTTGTCCCAGAATTTCCTATTACTTTTGAAATAGGGCAATACATTCTTAATTGTTCTTTAATCTTATTAAATTGATCTTCATTGGCATCACATTTTATATTTATATTTAAATTCACTTCTGGAAAAGGAACTTCAATTTCTTCAATTATGCTTGCTCCACTTTTATCAAATTTTGCATCTGCTGTGATGTCAAGGTTTTCAATTTTAACACCTTGTTTTTCTGCAATTCTATGAGTTATAACGTTAGAGCATCCAATTAAAGAGGCTAAGAGTGTTTCAGTAGGAGTTAATCCTAAATTAGTTCCACCTCTTGCTTCTGGTTCATCAATTACACTCTCTACGTCTCTTGAAATAATGTCAGCTCTAGAATGACTTTTTGAAGATCCTTCTACTTTCATTTTAACTAAATTAACGTTGTTCATTTAACTGCCTCATTACTATAAATTTTATTTGAAATCCTTAAACAATAATGTCTATAATTAATTATATAAATTAGAGGTTTTTAAATGAAATCACCAGCATTTTCTTATTATGAAGCAAAAGATTTAGCTGACGCTATAAATATAAAAAAATCAGATGATGACGCTGTAATTTTGGCTGGTGGCCAGTCTCTTTTACCAACTTTAAATATGCGTTTATCTAGTCCAAGTGTTCTTATAGATATTGGTAGTATTAATGAATTGAAAAAAATTAAGGTTGAGGATTCATATTTAATTATAGGTGCAATGTGCAGTCATTCACAAATCATGAATAATAAAGAAGTTAATGAGAAACTGCCAATACTCAATAAAATTTTATCCCAAGTTGCACATCCTGCTATTAGAAATAAAGGAACTCATGGTGGGAGTATTGCATATGGTGACCCGGCAGCAGAATTGCCAGCTTTTGCTGTTCTAACAAATGCTGAAATAATTTTGTCAGGTTCCGATGGAGAACGAATTGTATCTGCAAAAGAGTTTTATAAAGGATTGTTTGAAACTGTAATTAATTCAGATGAAATTTTAACTTCTGTCAAATATCCAATTAATCAAAATGATACGAAATTATTTTTTGATGAAGTTACTAGACGTCACGGAGATTACGCAATGGCAGGCCTTGTAGGTTCAATTAAACAAAATAATAAAATTAATGAAGAGATTAATTTAGTTTTTTTTGGAACTGGTGATAGACCTAATGAAGCACCAAAAACTTGTGAGTATCTTCTAAAGAATGAATATAATTATTCTGACATTAAAGATATATTAAAAAATGATATAGATTTTGCGTCCGATATCTCAAGTTCATCAGATATGAAAGCTCACTTATCAGCAATTTTAGTTGGAAGAATGATGAAGGAATTAAATTAATGTCTTATTTAAACAAAACTACAATATCAATGGTTATTAATAATGAAAATTATGATGATTTGACTGTAGAAACTCGTCAACATCTAGGTGATTTTTTAAGAGAACTTGGGTTTAAAGGAACCCATTTAGGTTGTGAACAAGGTGCTTGTGGTGCCTGTAATGTACTTGTTGATGATGAATCAGTTAGATCTTGTCTTATGCTAGCTGTTCAAGCAAATGGTAAAAAAATCACAACTGTTGAAGGTCTTGACTCTTCAGAAATGGAAATTGTTAAAGATTGTTTTGTAAAGAATAATGCTATGCAATGTGGTTTTTGTAGTTCTGGAATGTTAATGACAACCTATGAAATGATAAAATCTAAAAGAAAATATTCTCGCGAAGAAATTAGAGAAATGATTTCAGGTAACTATTGTCGTTGTACAGGTTATCAAGCAATTGTTGATGCAGTTGAAGATTCACTTAATAAAATAAATGTAGGGATGTAATATGGATGATTTAAATCAAAACCCTAAATTAGGTTCAGCAGATAGACCTAATTCTTATATTGGACGAAGTGTACCAAGAGAAAGAGCCAAAAAACTTTTAGAAGGTAAAGGTAAATACGTAGATGACATACTTTTACCTAGAATGGTTCATTTAAGTTATGTTAGATCACCATTTGCACATGCAAAAATAAAATCTATTAACACAGAGAATGCGAAAAAAATTCCTGGTGTACTAAATGTTTTTACAATTGATGATATTGAAAAAGTTTGTACTCCTTGGCAAGGGGTACTTGGTCATTTAGGTGAAATGCGTTCCCCAACTCAATACCCTCTCGCAAAAGATGTTGTGAGATGGCAGGGTGAACCTGTTGCTGTTGTAGTTGCTAATAAAAGGGCAGTGGCAGAAGATGCTTTAGAATTAGTTGAGATAGATTATGAAGATCTTGATGCTCAATTAGATATGGAAACTGCTATGGATAAATCAACAAAAGTTATCCATGATGATTTAGGAAATAATCTTTTTTGGACTAGGACTGTTAATCAAGGTGATGTTATTGAAGCGTTTAAACAATCTCATATTGTGGAAGAAGTTACCCTTGATTTTGCAAGACATACAGGAGTTACATTAGAAACAAGAGCAATTGTAGCAGACTGGGACTCTTCGGAAGAAAGAATGACCATTTATCATAATGGTCAAGCTCCTCATATGATGCAGTCCATAATAGCAAAGCATTTAAATATATCTGAAGGATTAGTACGGATTATTAGTTGTGACGTAGGAGGTTCATTTGGTATAAAGGTTCATGTTTACCCAGATGAAATGGTTACAGTTGCAGTTTCTAAACTCTTAAAAAGACCTGTGAAATTTGTAGCTGATAGACTAGAGAGTTATTCAACTGACATTCATTCAAGATGCCACAAGATTTCAGGTAAAATAGGAGTAGATGACAAAGGTAAAATACTTGCATTTGAAATAGATGATTTATCTGGAATTGGACCTTTTAGTGTTTACCCAAGAACATCAGCTATTGAAACAAATCAAGTTTTAAATCTTTCTGCAGCTTCTTACGTTGTTCCAAATTATAAGGCAAAAGGTACAGTAGTATTTCAAAACAAAACACCAATGTGCCAATATAGAGCGGTAGGTCATCCTATCGCAGTTGCTATAACTGAAGCATTAGTCGATAAAGCTGCAAATGCACTAGGTATGGATCGTTACGAATTTAGAAAGATAAATTTAATTCCTGATAACTCTTACCCAACAAAAACTCCGTCAGGAGTACCTTTAGAAGATTTATCACATGAGGCTTGTATTGAAAAACTTAAAAAAATGATGAATATTTCTGAATTAGAGAAATATAAAAAAGAATCTTTGGCAAAAGGAAAATATAAAGGTTTTTCAATAATTAATATGGTTGAAGTAACAAATCCTAGTCCTGCATTTTATGGTGTGGGTGGAGCACCAATCTCATCTCAGGATGGAGCATCAATTAGACTAGAGGGATCTGGAGCTGTTCATATATCAACTTCTATAACTGAACAGGGGCAGGGCACAGAAGCAGTAATGCAACAGATAGCCGCAGACCAACTTGGTGTAAAGATAGATACTGTAAGGGTCACGCATGGAGATACTGATGCTACTCCGTATGGTGGAGGAACATGGGCTTCTCGAGGTGCTGGAATAGGTGGTGAAGCTGTTTTAAAAGCTTCAAGAAAGTTAAAAGAAAATATTTTGAATATTGCTGCAGTAATTATGCAAAGTGAAGTTAATAATCTTGATGTTCAAAATGATCAAGTTATCAGAAAAGATGGTGGTGAGGGTATATCACTAAAAGATTTAGCACAAATTGTTTACTACAGGGGTCATGAATTACCACCTGGGACTAATGCTGAACTAATAGCGACGGCCTCATTTTCTATTGAAGGAATACCATTTGTTTTTACAAATAGTGCAATGGGGTGTTTAGTTGATGTTGATGTTGATACCGGATTAACAAAGATTGAAAAGTTCTGGGCCGTTGAAGATTGTGGAACACAAATCAATCCTAAATTAGTTGAAGAGCAAATTAGGGGCGGTGTCGTTCAAGGTATTGGTGGTGCTCTTTATGAGGAGTGTATTTATGATGAAATGGGCAATTTAACGAATGGAAATATGGCAGATTACCTTGTGCCAATGGCTTATGAAATGCCAGACATTATTGTAGATCATGTGACAACAAATTCTGGTAGAAGTATTCTTGGTGCAAAAGGAGCTGGTGAAGCTGGAACAGGTGGTGCTCCAGGAGCTATAATGAATGCTATTAATGACGCATTAATTTCTTTAAATACAGAGGTGACATCTCAACCAATCACTCCAGAAAAAGTTTTAAAGGCATTAGGAAAAATATAATTATTTCAATATGTTATAAGTTTAATTAAATAAACTGCTTTTATTTGGATAATTCTTGATATTTTTAATGCTTACAGCAGTTTCATCTAAAACTATTTCATTTTTTGGCATTATGATTGTCTCATCTTTTTTAATGTAAAAACCCATTTCTCTACTTCTTTCTACAAGAAATATACCCTCTTTCATTCTTTTTTGTTCCCATGATATTAGAGCATGATTTAAATTTTCTAATTCGATATTATCTAAACATTTCATTAAATCATAACAATCAAAACCCGCTTTTGTAACGCCCATTCCGGCATGTGGTCGGGCTGTGAAAGCACAATCCCCAATAATAATTATATTTTCATTGACCATTTTTTTACATTTTAAATCATATATTGGCTGCACAAGTATTTGATCTGTTTTATTTATTAATTCATTTATTGAACTAGGTAATTTTGTTTGACCTTCTTCTTTAAGATTTTTAATTAACTCATCTTTTATTTCATGGGGTGGTATACCGTGCTCATACTTTTTTTTAGATTTTCCAGTTAATATATCATTATATTCTTGAATGGTTACTGGTTTGTACCACAACCAATTAATTCTTCTTTTACCTTTTTCTAAACCTTTATTACCAACCCCGGCAACTGGATAAGTTAAAAATTGTTGGTTTTTTGGAAGGACGAAACAAAAATAATCTGAAATTAAGTCAAATGTTTTTTCTGACAAATCGGCCTCATTGACAAGCCCTCTCCAACCAACATATCCTGCAAATTCTGGTTTATTTTCATCTACAATTTTTTTTAAATTGGATCTTATTCCATTAGCAATAATAATTAAATCAGCTTGAATTTCTTTACCACTTTTAAAAATTAAAGTATTAATTCTTTCTTTTTTAAGAATTTCAATACATTCATCTCCAAGAAAATATTTTTTTTTATCTATATTTGACAGCAAAACATCATATAAATATTGCCAACTAGTGAAGACTTGAGGGTATTTTATTTTTGATATTACTTCGTTTTGTTTATTTAAAACAATTCTCTCATTACAGCTTGTTCCGAGTGATTTATTGTAACCTGTGGTTAACTTAACTAATTTTGCTAACTCATCATATGTGGCAATGCCAGCACCTCTTCCTGACAAAGGTTCCGGAACCATTTCATGTATTGAATAATCCCAGTTTATCTTTTTAAGAAAATTGGCTGCAAAAAGACCCGACATTGAGCCACCAATGATGGCAGCTTTTTTCATCTATTTTATTGCCATAGGATTAATTGGTGAGCCAACTGCTTTAGTTATAGGTAAGGGTGGCGCACAAAAGAAAAAATCATAAATTTTATCTTCTTCGCAATCCTTTGCCAAATCTCTTAAGTAAAAAATTTCTCCCATTGTTATACCAATCATCGGTATTACAACCCAATGCCAAGGTTGTTGAGCATCTTTAGTTTCGTTTGGTCTTACTTCACAACCCCATGTATCAGTACATATGGCGGCAATTTCGTTATCATAAATCCATTGAGCAGTTTCAAAAGCTAAACCTGGTGCATCTCCTCCAGCATAACCACCCCATTCTCCATCATCTAGTCTTTGTTCCATTTGACCAGTTCTTACAATAACAAAATCTCCACGTTTAATTTCAACATTTTGAGATTTTGCACATTCATTTAAATCATCATTAGTTATTGCTACACCATCTTCGAAATAATCAACCCCTGCCCAACGAGCAACATCAAGCAACACTCCTCTACCAGCCATTTCAGCGCGTACTTTTTCGATTCCATTTTTTTGAGCACCGTCGCTATCGACAAGTGCCGCAGAATAACCATTCCACATTTTGTTATCATAAAAAATATGACCTAAAGCATCCCATTGAGTAGCGCACTGTAATGGTAATGATATCATATCATCTGCATATTGAAGTCCAAAATCATCAAACCTTCCAGCTATAGAGTCTGTTCCAGTAGCTAGCATTAAATGAATTGGATTAAACCTATTACCCCAAGAGCCTTTTTGTGGTCCATGTCTATCAAAATTTAAACCTAAGCTAAATCTTTTCCCTTTTTTAATGAGTTTGCTAGCGTCAACAACTATCTCAGGAGTTATAAAATTCAATGTACCTTTTTCATCATCTGGGCCCCATCTTCCCCAGTTTTTTAGTTTTTCTGCAGTTTCTCTAAGATGTTTTATATCAAACATTTTTTCATCATATTTTCTTGGCATGATAAACTCCTATTTAACCTTTTGTTGGAAAATTTAATTCTACTTTTACACCATCTGGATCATCAACAAATAGTTGTTCTAGTGGAAAACCAGGAACTTTTCTGTGAGTGTATTCGATAGATTTATTATCAAACATTTCTTTCATTCTATCTATATCCTCACAATTAAAGGCAACATGATCTATAGCACCAGATCCTGATTTAACATTATTTTTTTTCCCGATGTAGTAATCTTGGCCATCCCCTTGCTTTCTCATCGCCAAGTGAATACAAGCAGCTTTGTCGTCTTCATTTAAATATAACCAGTGGCCTGGGAAAGGGAAGTCTGGTCTATATCCGTCTTTCAAACCTAATAAATCAACATAAAATTCTTTAGTTTTTTTTAAGTCATCAGCTAGTATAAGTACATGTTCAAATGTTTTTAAAGACATTTCTTACTCCTAAAATTTAAGCTTATTTAATTTTTAGTTTAAAATCAAACTTATAAACTAGTTTAAAAAATCACTTAAAATTTTATTGGTTTCATTAGGTTTTTCAAGGTTAAATACATGTGCAACTCCTGGAATGCAAACATATTTACTATTAACTGTTAAATGATGCATTTCTTCCATAGCTAGAGCTGGTGCACCTACATCGTTTTCACCTGAAATATAAAGAAAGTCTTTTTTAATTTTTCCTAATTCTCTTAAATAATCAAGACCTTTAATCGCATTGCAACTCCCAATATATCCATTAGTGGAGGTAGATTTAATCATCTCTTCAGCTTTTTCTAAAATATGATTATTCGCAACATCATTTCTAAATTTGTCACTAAACCACCTCTCTAGGGAACCTTGAACGACACCTTGTGTGCCTTTGTCTTCAACTACTGCCATTCTTTGATCCCACGCCTCAATTGCTGGGGGTGGCATGTCAGCTCTTGCTGCACAACACACAAGTTTATCAAATCTATTAGAATGTTTTAATGCCAATCCTAACGATGTCATTCCTCCCATCGATAAACCTACAAAATGAACTTTATCTATACCAATTTCATCCATTATTGAAATTACATCATTTTCAAGCATATCAAATGTATAAGGGCCTTGGATTGGAGAGCTTTTACCATGACCTCTTTTATCATAACGAATTATTTGATAATCATCTTTAAAGTATTCTGCTTGAGGATCCCACATTGATAAATCTGAGCCTAAGGAGTTTGAAAAAACAATTGTATTTTTTCCTATGTTTTCATGGAATTCGTAATTTATAAACTCATTATTTCCTAAGTCTAATTTACTCATAAGAGTTCCTACTCTGCAGCTATATTAATGTTACTATTAATCTGAGGCATAACTTTTTCTGTCATCAGCTTCATAGAATTTTTTGCTAAATTTACATCTTTCCAATCATGTCCAGCATATAAAAGTGTACCAAACTCACCTACTTCTTCTCTGAAGGCTAAAATCTTGTCAGCAACCTCATCTGGAGTTCCAAATAAAATTAGTTTTTTGCATATATCTTCTAATTTAAGAGCATCATCAGACATATTTTGATCTTCTTTAAATAAATTTGCACGACCATGCTTCAACATTTTTGTTAAGAGTTGACTGTAGTAAAATACATATGGGCTACCATTGCCAAGTGCATATTCTTCTGCTTTTTTTCTATCTTCACATACAAAAATAGACTTAGCAATTCTCCAATCCATTGGATTGGCTTCTGTGTTAGCTTGTTTGCATCCCTCAACATAACCTGGCCAGTGAGTTTTAACCCATTTAGGCAATAAAAAATTAGCTGATATTGGTTTCCATCCTCTTGCGGCAGCAGCTGTTATACCTTTTGAATAAGGTGCAACAACGGTACAAATTATAGGAGGATAAGGTTTTTGAAGTGGTTTAGGCATTATGCCTTGACCTATATCAGTCATTTGAGTTTTTTCTGTTGTAACTTCCCAGTATTTTCCTTTTATAGAATATGGTGCATCTCGTTTCCATATTTCTAAAACCATATCAATGCATTCAACAAACATTTCGTTCCGGTTTTTTTCTAAATTTCCAAAGACCTCTGCATCTGAAGCCAAACCTCCTGGACTGATACCAAAATTAAGACGACCGTCTAGCATATGATCTAACATGGCAATTTGGCCAGCTACAGCTGCTGGGTGGGAGTTTGGCAAATTGACTGTACCGGTTCCTAATCTTATATTCTTTGTGGCAGCTGCTAATGATGCAATGAATACTGTGCTAGATGTAATGTTTTCAGCTGCGTCTGTATAATGTTCACCACAATATGCTTCTGAAAAACCTATTTCATCTGCTAATAAAAATGCTTCTCTATCTTCAGCTAAAGTCTTCCTATAATCCTTATCTAAAGGATGAATAGGCATTGTAAAAAATCCAACTTCCATATTTAACTCCTATTATTAGATATATATAACATTCAAGTTAAAAGAAAAAATAATAATATTTTATAGATTCTATCAAAAAGGTTGATTTAGAATAAATATATAAATTCTAAATTAAAATTCTATGAGGTTTTTTATGAATATTGGGTTAATAGGTTTAGGGGCTATGGGTGGAGCTTACGCCAAACACCTTATAACAAACAACTTTAATTGTTATGGTATAGATCTAGATAAAAAAAATATTTCAAGATTTTTAAATTTAGGAGGATCTGAGATTACTTATCCAAATTTATTTAATAAGGTTGATGTTGTACTTTTAAGNTTACCNTCTCTTGAAGCATATAAAAATGTTTTAGAGAATCTAAAGAAACTTGGAAAACATACTTCCAATAAAATTATATTGGATATGAATACAATTTCGATTGAAGATAAAATTAATTTTAAAAATGAAATTAAAAAATTTAATATAGATATGTTAGATACCCCAGTAAGTGGAACTGGAGCACAAGCTTGGGAAGGAGATATAACAGTTTTTGCTAGTGGTGATGAGACCATAACAAAAAAATATAATAATATTTTTGAAAGTTTTTCTAAAGAAGTTATTTATGTAGGTCCTTTTGGGAATGGAATGAAATTTAAAATTCTTGCAAATTTGTTAGTAACTATTCACAACACAGCAGCTGCAGAGGCTCTTAGACTTGGTGAATGTGCTGGTTTAGACAAAGATATGATTTATAAAGTTTTAGGAAACAGCGCAGCAACTTCGGTGATGTTACAAAAAAGAATGCCCTTAATGATTAATCAAAATTATGAACCTCCAACAGCATCATTTAATATTTTTTTAAAAGATGTTGATATTATTAGAAATTTTATAAAAAATAATAATGTTATTTTACCCACTTTTGAGGGTTCGGCAAAGATATATGATAAGGCAGAAAAAACTTTATCTAAAAATTGGGATACAGCTTCAGTATATGAAGTTTTAAAAATGGAGAATGTGAATGAGTGATAATGCAAAAGAATTACCTAAAATCAGAGTTTGGAAAAAAGATGAAATGAGTAAAAGAATTGCCTTTTTTAAAGATTTAAAAGGTTCAAAAAAAGGGTTGCCAGATAGCCTTCTTCCTGAATGTACAAGAGAATTAATAAATGTTATTGGTTTTGAGCCACCAAAAGGAAAATCAAAACATGTGTCTCCATTAGGTGATGATAATTCTCAAATGCCTGCTATAAATATTTCTGAAGGTTTTAATCTAGGTTTTTGTAGATGTAAACCTGGAAAAGGTCCTTTGATGCATAATCATGATACAAATGAAACTTTTATGCCAATTACTGGAAAATGGAGATGTGAATGGAACGAAGGAAATGATTTTCAGTCAGTAGACGTTGGTCCTTGTGATGTTGTATCTTTTCCTCCAGGCTGTGCAAGACGGTTCATGAATATTACAGAAGACGAACCTAATATAGAGCATGTTTTGCTTGTTGTGATAGCAGGTAATGCTCCAAAAGCAGAGTTTACTGAAAAGGCTTATAATAGAATATCTGAATTTGAAGCAAATCAAGCATAGAATAATAAATGATTTGGATAATTGTATGTAAAGATAAAGCCGACGCATTAAAAAGAAGAATGGCTGTTATTGACGAACACAGAAAGTATTTGTCAACAAACCCAATAAAAACACTTGTNTCAGGNCCNTTAACNGATTTNGAAGGAGAAACNATGAATGGTTCNTTTTTTATGGTTGAAGCNGANGAAATNTCAGAAATTCATACATTTCAAGCAAATGATCCACTATATCATGCAGATGTTTGGGAAGATATTATTATTTCCCCTTTTAATAAAAGGGTAGATAATTTATCAAATTAATAAGAGGTTTATATGAAAAAGTTTATTGATTTATCTGTTTCATTAGAAGAAGGAATTACTTCCGATCCAGATTTTATGCTTCCCAAGATTAATTACCATCATCACCAAGATACCGCTGAAGAAATTATGAGCTTTTTCCCGGGGTTAAAAAAAGAAGATTTGCCAGGTGGTGAGGGNTGGGCTATGGAAACCATCACTGTAAGTACGCATAATGGGACACATATGGACGCTCCTTATCACTACCATTCAACCATGGATAATGGAAATAGAGCTATTACGATAGATGAGGTGCCATTAGAATGGTGTTATGGTAAAGGAGTTAAATTTGATTTTAGGTCTTTTTCAGATGGTTATGTTGTTAATGTAGATGATATTAAAAAAGAATTAGATAGAATTGAACATACTCTTTCTCCTTTGGATATCATATTTGTCAATACAGCTGCATCTGGGCATTATGGNAAACCTGATTTTTTGTTAAAAGGTTGTGGTATTGGCAAAGATGCAACAATTTATCTACTTGACCAAGGTGTTCGATTAACTGGAACAGATGCTTGGAGTTGGGATGCTCCATTTACACATACTGCTAAAAAATTTAAAAAGACTAAAGATCCTTCCTTAATTTGGGAAGGTCATAGAGCAGGCATGCATAAAGGGTATTCTCATATAGAAAAATTGTGTAACTTAGAAAAATTACCTGATAAAGGTTTTTTAGTTTCTGCTTTTCCATTTAAAATTAAAAATGGTTCAGCGGGATTTGTAAGGGTTGTTGCTATTTTAGATTATTAATTTTTTAATAAAAAGCTAATTATTTTTTCACTAGCTTTTTGACATATGGGTCTAAATATCATTATTGCAGGGAAAGCAATAAGTATCGCATAAAACCAATTAATTGGCCAAACTTGCCAAAATAAACTCAAATTATCTAGAGATTTGAACGTTACAACAGAACTAATGAACATTGTTATAACAATGGACATGAATATTGATGCTAAATAAATTATATATTTTTGTTTGTTCATAATAAAAAAGGCACACAATTTCTTGTATGCCTTAAATGTTTATCAATATTGGTTAACCACCAATTTTATATCTTACAGGGAATTTATGTCCTGTTTTTTCAACTTCTTCCATGTAAACGTTCATCAAAGCAGCACCATCAATTCCAGGATAGCCTTTAGTGATGTCAGCAGCTCTTGAATTAGGCCAATCTTTAATTGTTTCAGCCCAAATCTTTTGCTGTGCTACAGGTAGATAAGTAACAGCATCATTAATACCTTTTTTCTGACCTAGTTTCATTAAATCAGTTAAACCTTTTTGGTATCTTCTTTGTCCATCTTTAACAGCTGATCTTTCGTAATTAGCGGCTTCTTCCATAACAATCTTTGCTACTTCAGGTGGAAGTTTAGCTAATGTTTTTAGATTAATTGTTGTGATAGTTTGTGCCATTGCACCAAAACCTATAACTTTCCAGTATGGAGCTTGTTCATAAAACTTAAATCCTCCAGCGTGGGCAGAAGGGAAGATAATTACACCTTTTGCGACACCAGTTGCTAAGTCATTATACATAGTAGGCAATGTCGATGTTACTGGTATTGATCCAAATAATGATACCCATGGTAAGTTTGGACCAGCAGCAATCACTTTAACGCCTTTAAGTTCTTGTGCTTTATTCCATTGTTTAACAGTTCCAATTCCATAATCATCAAAACCCTGCATAGCTATAAATTTTTGATTATATTTATCTTCAAGCATTTTTGCTAATTGTGGAAATTTTTTAAGAACTCTGTGCTTAACTTCCCAGTTTGTCTCAAGATTTGTTAATGTAAATGGAACAAAATAATCAAAGTTCCATGGTAATAATTTTGCAGTCTCAAAACATACACAATATGAACCAATGTCAAGCAATCCTTTTTCAACTGCCTCTAATGTTTCATGTACTTTTGCTATTTTACCAGCATAAGCTTCTATTATTTTAATTTTGTGTTTTGTTTCCGCTGCCACTCTTTTTTTAATNTTCGGCACAAAAACTTTTTCCATTCCAGTTACATATGCAGTAGGAGCTGAAGGATGTCCTGATCCAACTCTTAAGGTATATGAGCCTGCAATGGCAGAAGTTGCAATAGCACCAGAGATCAAAAGCCCAAGTGGAAGTGCTTTTTTTAAATTTTTTAACATAAATATTCCTCCGTTAATGTTAAAAGTTTAGCATCTTTTATTTATTTTTAAAGTTTAAACAAACTTTGTTGGCCAGCTTGCTAATTCTGGAATTAAATAAACCATAATCATTACGAATAACATCATAATCCAATATGGAATAGAACCCATAAAAATTGTTCCTAATGGAACATTATCATTGCTACCCGTGAGAACTCCCTTGACAGTATAAACAATAAGACCAAAAGGAGGTGTAAGAAGCCCAGCTTCAATTGCTAAAATACCAAATATAGCAAATGCGTATGGGTTCATTTCAGGAACTAAATGAATAAATAAAGGTACTGTAAGAAGAATAATTGAGATTGAGTCTAAAAGCATTCCTAAAACTAACCATATAACAACCATCATAATTAAAATGGCAAACTGATTTAATCCAACTGATGTAATAGCTTCAAGTATGATTGAATTTATATCAGATAAGGAAAGAAATCTTGAATACATCCCAGCTGTTATTAGTAAAATCATTATTGGAGCAGATGTTTTTCCTGCATCNATCACGGAATCAACAACACCTTTAAAATTCATGCCTTTACATAATGCTATTATAAAGCTTGCAATAGCGCCCATTCCTGCTGCTTCGGTAGCTGTAAAAATTCCTCCCCAAATNCCACCAAGCACTAAAAAAATTAATGCAATAATAGAAAAACCTGAATAAATTTCTGTTTTTGTTAATTTTGTTGTTAAGCCAACTTGATCAGGTTCAGGAGCAAGTTGTGGTTTCATAATCGCTCTGACAAGGTTGTAGGTTACATATAATAAAGCAAGAAGAATTCCAGGAATCACACCAGCAACAAATAATTTTCCAATTGAGTCTTCTGTTATAATTCCCCAAACAATCAGCAAAACGCTAGGTGGAATCAACATTCCTAAACATGCACTCCCCGAAATAGCTCCAAGTGCAAAGCTATGATTATAACCAGCTTTTTTCATTTCTGGCCATGCTATTCTGGTAAATGCTGCTGCTGAAGCAATAGATGTTCCTGTTACTGCTGCAAATGCTGTATTACCAGTTACTGTTGCGACACCTAATCTTCCTGGCACTCCTTTAAGACCTTTATTAATAAGATTATAAAGATCTGCTGCCGCTCCACTTCTCGACAAAAAATCTCCCATTAAAACAAAAAGGGGTATTGTCATAAACACATGATCTCTAATCAATTCATATGCTGCACCTCCAACTTGGCTTGCAGCCATATATGCGTCTTCAAATATGAAGTATGTTCCAATCATTGCTGTAGCACCTAATGCTAAAGCTATGTGAACACCTGCGAATATTGCTAGTAACATGCCAAGCAATGTAATTAACATTAATACATTTAAATCCATTTCCATATTTATTCTCTAAGGCTAATTATTTTTTTTTCTGAATTGATCGATAATAAGGCTCGCATATATATAAACAATTATAATAGCAGCAAATATTATTACTGTTCTTACAATATATACTGGAAATTCAATTGCACCAATTCCTTGGTACTCCCTAATTTCCCATCCTTTAATCATATCTGTCCACCCACCCACAGCTATGCCAATAAAAAGCATCATTCCAATTAAGAAGGATAAGACATTAATTATTATTTTAGAATTTTTGCTACAAAACTCGTATATTAGAGTTGTTCTTAACATTGTTCCTGAGACAATAGCAAAAGGGACTTGAAGAAAAACAATTGCTGGAACAGAGTTTTGAACTATCTGATCAGCTCCCAAAAAAAGTCCAAAATTTCTAAAAGTTACTTCAGCAAAAATTGTAAAAGCTACAAAAACAAGCCAAATTGCAGCAATACCTTGTAAAATTTCAGAGACTTTTTTTACCATTATAAATTCCTCTCGATTTGTTAAAGAATAGACATATTAAATATGCAATCAAGGATAAATTAAACTAATCAATGTTTTTGAACTCTTTGATTTAGCTTTTCACTGATATTTTTTATTTCTTCACAAATTTTTTCACTGAAAAACTTTGTAACTGGACTTAGTTCTCTACTAGCTGAGGTAATTAAAACATAATCTGTTATTAAAGGGGGAGAATCTAATGGAGATAAGGTTCTTGATTTTCCATCTATGTCTAAGTCACATAATGCAGCTGGAAGTATGGAGCACCAATCGCTGTAAGCAACCATTTCTAATGTCCCAATCATACCATCCATCTCAAGAATTGATTTAGGCTTTATACCATGAGTAGATAAATATTGGTTTATGGCAATTCGTCTAGAATTTTCAGGACTTGGTAAAATGATTTTTAAGTCATGAGATTTTAAATTTTCTATTTTNAGAGGTTTTAAATGTTCAAATGGAGATTTTTTGGAACTTACTAATAAGTTTAAGTCTTTTGATACAAATTGAACATTTAATCCTAATGAACTTTTTACAGATGGAACTATAGCAAATTCAATTTTGTTTGACCGAACCATCTCTTCAAGAACACCGGAGTAAGCTTCTGTTATTTTGAATTCAACCTTGGGATGATCTTCTAAAAATTTAGATAATGTTATTGGCAATGCTGATCTTGTAAAAGTTGGCATTAATCCACAATCAATATTACCTGTAAAACCATCTGATGACGATTTAGTATCGATTAAAGCTTTTTCCATAAGCCTTAAAATGTCTAATGAATATTTATAGAAATCTTTTCCGCTTTCAGTTAAACGCATATTTCCTGGAATTCTATCTAATAATTTTTTTCCTATACTAATTTCAAGATTTTGAACTAGCATAGACATACCAGATTGAGTTGCATTTAACCTTTCAGCTGCTTGACTAAAAGATTTTTCTTCAACTACTGCTACAAATGCTTTAAGTTGTTTTATAGATACAGACATAATTATCAGTTAAGTTGATACAATTCATACAAATAAATAATTACTTATAATACACAAATAATGATAAAACAAAACATCTAATTAGATGCATTAAATATGAACAACAAGAATTTAAGAAATGTTTTATCAAAATTTGCTACTGGTGTGACAATAGTTTCTACCATTGATGATGATGGAAAACCTGTTGGAATGACTGTAAATAGTTTTACTTCTGTTTCACTTGATCCACCGTTAGTGTTATGGAACATTGGTATTAATCAACCAAGTTATGATATCTTTTTAAATGCTAAGGGTTATTCAGTTAGTATTTTATCAAAAGATCAAAGAGATATCTGTAATTTATTTTCAAGCTCAGTTGATAATAAATTTAACAATATTGATTTTGTTTTAAGTGACAATGGGTTTCCTATTATCCAAAAATCACTAGCATGGTTTGATTGTTTAAAATGGAAAAACTATCCCGGTGGTGATCATCAAATTTTAGTGGGTGAAGTTATAAATTTCCATGCTAATGAAAATGATCCTTTGATTTTTTGGAATGGTTCTTTAGCTTAAAAAATACTTGATAGTTTAAAGTATTTTTGCATTTATTAAAATGTGTATAAATTAAGTTAAAAAGGAATTTTTATATGGCTATATGGTTAAAAGAAGGTAAATCAGAAAGTGAAATTATTGAAGCTGATGAAAAAGTTAAAAGAACAGTTGAGAGCATTTTAAACGATGTTTCTAAAAGAGGTGATGAAGCTGTTAGAGAATTATCACTTAAGTTTGACAATTATTCACCTGATAATTTTATTCTTAATAAAAACGAAATTGAAAATATTATTGATAGAGTAAACAAAAGAGATTTAGAAGATATCAAGTTTGCACAAGATCAAGTGCGAAACTTCGCAAAAAAGCAATTAGAATGTCTAAAAGATTTAGAAGTAGAAACTATGCCTGGTGTGGTTTTGGGTCATAAAAATATTCCAGTGAATTCTGTGGGTTGTTATGTGCCTGGAGGAAAATATCCTATGGTTGCCTCAGCTCATATGTCAGTTATTACTGCGAGTGTGGCTGGTGTAAAAAATATCACTGCCTCTGCTCCACCGCAAGATGGGAAGCCCCATCCTGCAATAGTATCTGCAATGTTTTATGGGGGTGCACATAAAATACTTTGCCTTGGTGGTATTCAAGCTGTTGCATCAATGGCTTTAGGGACTGAAAGCATCACCAAATCAGATATGATAGTAGGCCCAGGAAATATGTTTGTAGCAGAAGCAAAAAGACAACTTTATGGAAGAGTTGGTATAGATTTATTTGCAGGTCCAACTGAAACTTTAGTTATAGCAGATGAAACTTCAGATGCGGAGATATGTGCAGTTGATTTACTTGGGCAAGCTGAACATGGCCCAACGAGTCCTGCAATTTTACTTACCAATTCAAGAAAACTTGCTGAGGACACTTTAGCGGAAGTTGATAGACAGTTAAATATTCTACCAACCGCAGATATNGCAAAAAATTCATGGAAAGAATATGGGCAAGTAATTGTATGTGANTCCCTAGAAGAAATGATTCAAGTTGCAGATGAACTGGCATTTGAACACGTTCAAATCATGACAGAAGATGTTGATTATTTTCTTAAAAATATGACAAATTATGGAGCTTTATTTTTAGGATCTCGAACTAATGTAGCTTATGGTGACAAAGTAATAGGTACAAATCATACTTTACCTACAAAAACAGCTGCAAGATATACAGGTGGTTTATGGGTTGGTAAATTTATCAAAACTTGTACTTATCAAAAGGTTTTAACAGATGAAGCATCATCAAAAATTGGTGAATATTGTTCTAGGCTTTGCGCATTAGAAGGGTTTTCTGGCCATGGTGAACAAGCTAATATAAGAGTAAGACGATATGGTGGTAGAAATATAAAACCCTATGCTGCTGCAGAATAGGAGAAAATCATGAATTTTCCAGAAACACCAAGTTTTAGTTTAAAAAACAAGAGAGCTTTAGTTACTGGAGCTGGTAGAGGCATTGGTCTTGGTGCATCTATAGCATTAGCTTCCGCAGGAGCAGATGTAATGATGGTTTCACGAACAGCAAAAGAGTTAGAAGAAATATACAATCATTTAAAACAGTTAGGTCATAAATCTAGTTATAAATCTTTAGACGTAACAAACCAAAACGATGTGTCTAAACTCATTGATGATGAAGATTGTTTTGATATTNTAGTAAATAACGCAGGTACGAATATACCATCTAGTTTAGTTGATACCAATATTAATGATTTTGATTATGTTATGTCATTAAATGTAAAATCAGTTATTAGCTTAACGCAAACTGTTGTTAAGAAGATGATTTCAAATAATATAAAAGGATCAATTATTAACGTTTCATCTCAAATGGGTCATGTTGGAGGTCCTAATAGAACAACTTATTGTTCAACAAAATTTGCTATTGAGGGTTTTACTAAATCACTTGCGATTGAACTTGCTCCAATTGGTATAAGAGTTAATTCAATTTGTCCAACTTTCATAAAAACTCCTATGACGGAACCTTTTTTAAAAGATGATGAATTTAAAAAACAAGTTCTTTCAATGATCCCTCTGGGAAGACTTGGCGAGATTTCTGATTTAATGGGTCCATTTGTTTTTCTTGCATCTGATGCATCTTCTTTAATGACTGGTTCAAGTGTTCTTGTTGATGGTGGTTGGACCTCGAGATAGAGTTTATGAAAGCTGTTACATTACAAAAAGAAGGAATTAAAGTAGTAGATACTTCTGTTCCAACTCCAAATGATTTTCAAGTCCTTGTTAAAGTATATGCGTGTGGTTTAAACAGATCAGATTTACTAGAAACTCAAGGCCAATCCTTTGGACACATGGGATCTAACTTAAAAATATTAGGAGGAGAGTTTGCTGGTGAAGTTATAGAATTGGGGTCAAAAGTCTCTAATTTGTCGAAAGGTGATAAAGTGATGTGCAGNGGTGGCTCTGGCTGGGCAGAGTTTGCATTGGCACATCATTTAAGGTGTGTAAAGTTTCAAAATGAGCAAATAAACTGGGAAAAAGCTTCATCTATTCAAGGAAGTCTTCAAACTATGCATGATGCCATTATTACAAATGGTAAATTTAAAAAAGGTCAGTCTATATTTATTCAAGGAGCAAGTAGTGGAGTAGGTTTGATAGGGCTTCAAATTGGAAAATGTTTAGGTGCAAGTTTAATTTTTGGTTCATCATCTGATCAAACTAGATTAAAAAAACTTAGCGAATTTGGCGCAGATCATCTTATTGATATTAGCAAAAGTAATTGGAAAAACATTATACTAGATAAAACTGATGGTAAGGGTGTAGATTTAGTTATTGATATGCTATCTGGCAATTTTTCTAATTTAAATATGGAAGTTACTAAGATTAACGGACATCTTATTAACATCGGTAGATTAGCGGGAATGAATTCAAATTTTGATCATGATTTGCATGCAAAAAGAAGAATTCACTATATTGGAACAACTGGAAGAACAAGGTCAATTGAAGAAAACTATTTAGTTTCTAAATTAGCTAATGATGAATTATGGAAATTTGTACTAAATGATCAGATTAAACATCCCATTGATAGTGTTTTCGAATTAACTGATGCAGAACTTGCACTAAATAGAATGAATGATAATAAACATTTTGGAAAAATTATATTAAAGACTTAATTTTATTGATAGTAATTATAAATGAGTAAAACTGAATATATTTTAAATGTTAACGGAAAATCTAAAAATATAGTTTCTTCTGAAGACAAACCATTACTCTATATATTAAGAGATGACTTTAAATTGACTGGAACTAAGTTAGGTTGTGGTCTTGAGCAATGTGGTTCATGCGCTGTCTTAGTAGATGGAAGTAAAATTTTAAGCTGTAATAGACCAGCTATAGAATTTGTTGATAAAGAAATAACCACTATCGAAGGTATTTCAAAAAATGACGTTTTAAATGAAATTCAGCAATCTTTTAAAGAATTTAATGCTGCTCAATGTGGTTATTGTACAAGTGGTATTATTGTCTCTTTAACAGAATTATTTAATAAGAAAGAAACACCTGGTAAAAAAGAAATAATAGAATCTTTATCTGGTCAATTATGTAGATGTGGTTCTCATGCTTCTGTCTTAAAAGCAATAAATAATGTAATTAAACTTAGAAAAAATAATGATTAATAAATATAAAATTAATACTGGTGCAAGTGTAAAAGATTATAATAAAGTTTCTGATTGGTTGTCATTTGAAATTCCTAATAAAATAAAAATCTCATCAGGCAAAGTTGATATAGGACAACACATAAGTACAACTTTAGCTCTAATTTGTTCCAGAGAGTTAGGAATTGATATTAATTCAATTTTTGTCAATAAACTAAATACAGATATAACGCCAAATGAAGGAATTACAGCAAGTAGTTTATCAGTTCCAAATTCTGGTACAGCAATAAGGTCAGCATCAATTATATTTAAGAAAAATTTTTTAGATTTTGCTGCTAAATCTTTAAATTTAAATATAAACAATATTAATTTAGAAGATGGTGTTGCCAAAGATCCAAATTCAAATGCTAGCATAAGTTTTTGGGACTTTTCAAAAACAGAAGAATTTTTAAAGTTATCTATTCCAGAGATTATAGAAATTGAAGATCAAAAAAATTTTGATCACAGCTCTCATGTAGAAACTAAATTTATTAACTCTATTGTTAAAGGCGAATATAAATTTTTACATGATTTAAGATTTGATGATATGTTGCACGCTAGAATAGTNAGGCCTCCTAGTTACTTTCATAAATTTTTATCAATTAATAAGGCTATTTATAAATATTTAAAAGATCATAACCTTAAATTATATATAAAAAACTCATTTATTGCTGTTCTTGGTAATGATGAATTCGAAGTTATAAAGTCACTTAACCGCATTAAAAACTCTATTGAATGGGAACAAGTTAATAAATTAGCAAATGATAAAATTTTTAACTTAATAGATCAAAATAGCAAAGACTCTCTTATTGTAAAAAGAGGAGGTGAGGCATTTCATGAAAATATACCAGAAATTAAATCTTATAATAATGTTGATCATAAAACTTTGACATCAGAGTTCAATAAACCTTATTTAATGCATGGCTCTATTGGACCATCTGCTTCATGTTCATTTTATAAAAATGGGAAGTTTATAATTTACTCACATAGTCAGGCAATTTACGCTTTGAAATCTATTCTATCAAATGCGTTTAATCTTAAAGAAAAAAATATAACACTTCATTTTATGCCTGGAGCTGGGTGTTATGGTCATAACGGCGCTGATGATGTGACATATGAGGCGGCTTTGCTCTCTAAAGAATTTGAAAATAAATATGTTTTATTAAAATGGACAAGAGAGGATGAAAATTGTTGGGAGCCTTATGGAAGTGCGTCTAAGAATAAATTAACTGCTACTTTGGATGAAAATAATAAGATTATATATTGGTCTAGTGAAGCTTATTCAGATACTTATTTAACTAGACCAATGGTTGGTAAATTAGAATATTTTGTATCACAAAGATTTATAAATAACGATTTTAAAAAATATAAAGTGGAGCCTCGTACGGGCGCTCATATGGGAATACACAGAAATTTAGACCCTATATATAATTTTAAAGAAACAAGGTTAGTTAAAAACCTAGTTCATGATTTACCATTGAGAACGTCAGCGCTTAGAACATTGGGTGCTTTTGCAAATACAACTGCAACTGAGACATTTATGGATGATCTTTGTATTGAAGCAAATATCGATCCATTTGAATTTCGGATCAATCATCTTGATGATAATAGAGCAATAGATTTGCTAAACGATTTAAAAATCCAAATGGAAAAGGATAAACCTTCAGAAAACGGTTTTAGAGGAATAGCTTTTTCTCGATATAAAAACTCAGCATCTTATTGTGCTGTAGGTGTAGAATTAACTGTTTCTGACAATGTAGAAGTTGAATTAAAACAAGCATGGATAAGTGTAGATGCTGGTGAAGTAGCTTTTAAAGAGGGAATAGAGGCTCAAGTGGAAGGTGGATTTATTCAAGCTGCAAGTTGGTCTCTTTATGAACAAGTCAATTTTGATAATAATGAAATTTTGTCAAAAGATTGGGATGGGTACAAAATAATTGAATTTGACAATATACCGCTAATAAATACATCAGTAATTAACAGAGTGGGTTTTCCTTATCTTGGTGTTGGAGAGGCGGTAGCTGGCCCAACAGGTGCATCAATTTCTAATGCGCTTAAGAGAGCTTTAGGTGAAAGAATAAAAAGTATGCCTTTTTCTCAAGAAAATATAACAAAACAACTTCTAGGTTAAATATTTATAATTAGGGAGATCTATAAATGTCTAATAAAAAACTAATAGGTTTAGCGATAGTTGGTTGTGGAACTATTGGTAGAATAAGAGCAATGATGGCAAAAGATTATCCTGGAATTAGCTGGATTGGTTTATGTGATATTAATGAAGAATTAGGTAAAAAATTGTTAAACGATTGTGATGCTGATTTTTTTACAACTAATTACAATGAGCTTGTAAAAAGATCAGAAGTTAATGCAGTTATTATTGCTACTGATGAAAATCATCATTTTGGTCCTATAATGTCCTCTCTTGAAAATGAAAGTTCTTTATTTATAGAAAAACCTCTTGCAACTGATTTAGTTGAAAGTAGAGATGTTCTAAATAAAATAAAGTCAACTAATGTTGATGCAGTTTTAGGATATACTCAAAGATTTAGAAGAAGATTTTTGGCAGTTAAGCAAAAATTAATGGATCAAAAGATCGGTCATGTTACATCTGTTGTAACTAGAGCGTTTATGAATAGTATGGTTCCAATAGCAACTGTACGAAGAACAAATGAAAGAAAAAATCTTACACCTATGGTTGTGTCTGGCACNCATAGTCTAGATATGTCATTTTGGTTAATGGAAGGTAAGTATCCAAGATCTGTATTCGCACAATCAGTAGATAAAAAATTACAAAGTCATGGAACTAAAGATTCTACGTTTGGTATTTTTACAATGGATGATGATACTATTTTTAGTATGAATATAAGCTGGGCTCTCCCAACAGTATGGCCAGGATCTGTATACGGTCTAGAAATTGGAATTGTAGGTACAGAAGGGGTTATAGATATTGAAGATACACATAGAGATTTAGTTCTTGCGAGTGAAAAGCCTCAAGGACATGGCTACAACCCTTCAGGATTTACACCTTCAGANACAAGACATGTTGATTTTTTAACATCATATCCGCCTGGAGATATTTATAATAACCAACTTTGGGGACCTATGAGAGAAGAAACTAACTCTTGGTTTCAAAGATTATATGTTGGTACAGATACGCCACATGCATCCGCAGAAGATGGACATAAAAATCTTGTAATGACAATGGCAATGGATGCTTCAAGTAAAATAAACAATAAAATCGATATTTCTGATGATATAGAAACAGAAATTCTAAAAATACAAAGTTCATAATATGAAAGCATTACTTTTAAATGGACCAGGCAAACCTTTTTCAATAGAGACNATNNAAGACCCCACTCCANAAAAAGGTTATGCAGTTGCAAAAGTATTAGCATGTGGGTCTGGCTTGACAATTCAGCATGTTAAGGCAGGTAGGATTACAGTTAATTATCCAAGAATTATTGGCCATGAGATTGTTGGAGAGATAGTTGAAATCAATGGACAAGGAGGTGATTTAGAAATTGGAACCCCAGTTACAGCATTTTTTTATTTAACTTGTGGTCATTGCCGATGGTGTAACATAGATCGTGAAACTTTATGTGATAATTTTAGAGGTTATATAGGAAGGGAAATTGATGGCGGTTATGCAGAGTATATTAAATTACCAATTGAAAACTTTATCAAAATACCTGAAGAAATTGATTATAAAAATAACCTCCTGGAAACTGCTGTAGTTTGTGATGCTGTAGCAACACCATTAAAAATCATAAAAAAAGCAAGAATATCATCTTTTGATAAAGTAGGAGTTATTGGTGCAGGTGGTGGGTTAGGTATTCATATGCTCAAAATGCTAAAGTTAAACAATATATCCGCAATTGGAATTGATACAAAAACTGAAAAGTTTAATACTTGTAATGAAAATGGTGCAGAATTCTCTGTTTCTCCAATGGAGAATGATTTAAAAAATAAAATTGCTGATTTTTCTAAGAGTAATGATTTAGATGTTGTTATAGATTTTGTTTCAAGTAAATCATCTCTTGAGTTAGGTTGTTCAATTTTAGGTAAAGGTGGTAGATTAGTTACACTTGGAGGTAGTGGAGAACAATTTTTAGCAAATTCAGCTGACATGCTGGTAAAAGAGCTAGAACTAATTGGATCTCGTTATTGTACTAAACAGGAATTAAAAGAGAGTTTAGATTTGTACGCAAGAGGCCTTATAGAACCATTAGTATCTGTTAAGACAGATTTAAATGGAGCTGAAGGTCTTCATGATAAAATCGAAAAAGGGGAAATTACTGGAAGAGCTGGTATACTAATTTAATTTATTTAATATTTCTTCTTTTTTCATTACCCAAGCTATCGATTGAGACATGATTTTAAGAGCCGTTTTATGTTGGTCTTCACCTCGCATTGAGCCTGTGCAACATTCTATGACAATAGGGTTGTAACCTCTATTACTTGCACCAAATGTTGTTCCATAAACACAGGTATCAGTATTTACGCCACAAATTATTATGTTTTTAACATCTAAAGTTCTTTTTAAAAGCATGTCTAATTCAGTATCTTGAAAGCAATCAAAGTTACGTTTGCTTGTAATATGAATATCATTTTTTTTAACAAGTGTTTTTGGTAATTCACAAGATAATGTCCCTTCAACTCTCTCCGGTTTTTTTCTTGCTCCAGCTTGTTTGTTTTGTGAAAGTTTATTTTTTTGACTTACGTCAATATAAGGACTTATCGAAAAGTTATACTTCAATTCTTCTTTTTTTCTTACAACATAACAATGTACGATAGGAATGCTTAATTTTCTTAACTTGTTTAATAGAAAATTTGAATTTTTTAAAATTCTATCTACGTCTGATTTAGCTAAAGGTGATGTGCCTACTTTTGGATCTAGATATTCATTTTGCATATCAACAGATAGTAAACAAGTTTCTTTTTGCTTAATTTTAAGCAATTTATTCATTGAAGATTTATAATTTGTAAAGTCTGCTTTCATATTATACTCTTCATGTTAATGAAAATAGATGATGTTTTAAACTATAAAATTGGGATAATTGGNCTTGGTGTTCTTGGCTCTGCAATAGCAGAATGTTTTATAAATAAAAAAATTAGACTTATAGGTTATGATTTATCTGATAAATTTTATAAAAAACTTAATAAATCATATTTTTCTCCTATAGATACATTAGAGGAACTCTATAGTAAATGTGATATAATTCTTACTTGTTTACCTTCTGAACAAAGTCTTTTANATGTTACAGAAAATATAAAATCAAAAGTTTTAATCATTGAAACCTCTACATTGCCACATGAATGCAAGAAAACAGTACTAAATCAATTAAAAAACTCTAAATGTAAAATTGTTGATGCACCATTATCTGGAAACAGATTAGCAGCTCTGGAAGGAAAACTATCAGCTTATTTAAGTGGTGATAAACCTGATAAAATAGTTGCTAAAAAAATTCTCGATATATTTTGTCAAAAAGTAACTGATGTAGGTNTCTTTGGAAATGGCATTGTTATGAAACTGATAGGAAATATCCTAAATTTAGTCCACAATGCAGTCTCAGCAGAGGTTTTAACATTAGGTACNAAAGCAGGTTTAAACCCTAAAGTAATTCATGAGGCTATTAGTGGTACTTTTTCTTCATCTGGAGTTTTNGAAAATAGGGGAAAATTGATGGTTGATCAAGACTTTGAAAAAGAAGGTATGAATTTTTCTACATCTATGAAAGATTCTAAATTTATTACTGAATTATCTAGAGAAAACTTAGTTGCATTACCAATTTATCAAGTCGCTTTACAATATTATTATTCAGCNGTTGCAAATGGCCTTGGTGATAAAGATGCTTCATCTGTAATCAAAATTGTTGAACAAAATGCTAATTTATCTCGTTAATTTGATAAATTNTCTAAAATAATGTAANATTNTAACACAATNATATATTTTTTTAATTAGTAGAGGTTATCTTTTGTTTAACAATTCAAGATTTATGCTCGCATTAATTGGTATTATAATGATGTTAGAAAGCATAGGTTTCATTTTTTTTGCTGTAGAAATTACAGAAANTATGTTTCCTTTTNCAAAAAANAATCCTGAAGCACTTTCTCTTGGNATTAGTCTAAGATACGCAATGGCTTCTGGGGTATTTTTCTTAGGTATGTTACTTTTTTTANGTAGAGGTGTACCNAAATCAGCAGCCCAAAGACTTTTATTTTGTTGTGGATTAGGATTTTCAATAGTTTTNNTAAATCTNATTTATTTAAATTTCTTTAGAGATGTGAACNTTTCTATAATAATNTATNCATTACATNTTATNTTAGTNATCTTNTCCTTTTATGTATCTTCAAGAAAGTTTCAAGAATAATTAAATAACTTATATCAAACCAAGTTTAATTAATTTTTTCAACTTTATAGACTTCATGTGATAATCCAAGATTAGTTTCCATTTCTTTAAAGTCATCTGAATTCATAAATTCTTGAACCATTTCAGGATTGAATACTTCNGTTAATACCATTGCAGTATTGTNATNNACTTTTCCAACAGTAGTATTTCTCATCATTTTTGATTGTACTTCTGCGTCTTCATCAAATTTAATTTTCCA